>Ga0190359_1000683_pt1 | contig 22607 bp, 27 predicted proteins | sample 48721823_MG_FD_161269 | JGI IMG/M metagenome (GOLD analysis project Ga0190359, IMG submission 161269) | Hydrothermal vent microbial mat bacterial communities from Southern Trench, Guaymas Basin, Mexico - 4872-18-2-3_MG | ecosystem: Environmental > Aquatic > Marine > Hydrothermal vents >... | reverse complement strand
GAATTTATAATACATTGTAATTGTTACAATTAGAAAATCTTTGCCCTTCACGGCTGCAAACTTTCGCAATTTTCATGAAAATACGCCATATGTTGCTTAGGTCCACTCAATTCTACGCCACCAAAATTTTGTTATATTATTAATGGAAAGGCTTTAAAATTAATCTTTTAGTTTTGAGGGAGAGATTTGGTATGCGACAGCTTACAGTATTCGCAGCAGTAGCGTTTTTATCCGGTACTGCTTTTTCACAGGACAATGTCCCTCCGTCTTATGATCCGCCTGATAATCTGGCTGTGGATAATGTTCCCCAGTTCATCGTCATGGGTTTTGATGACTGCATGTATCCCGACGGTATGACCTGGGTACTGGATACCCTGCTTAACCGGAAAAACCCCGCAGGAAACGGTAATCCCCTGACATTTGACGGTACACCGCTCTATGCATCATTCTATATTAACTCAGTCTATGCCGACAACCCTGCTACTGTCGAGATGTGAAGGCTCATTCAATGGGGCATGAAATCGCCAACCACACCCACGACCATGATGAAGCTTTGCTCAACGGTGTCAGCCAGGATAAATGGTATGAAGAGATGAAGACCTGCCATGACTGGATTGTTAATAACATGGGGATTCCTGCTGAGGATATCTGGGGATTCAGAACACCCTTTCTCTGTCAAACCGCAACCTCCTTTGCTGCAATGGACCAGATAAAATTTCTCTATGATTGCAGTATCACCCACGAACCGAAGGATTACGATCGGATCTTCATCTGGCCCTATACCCTGGACAATGGAGTCGGGCCGGGCGGTTCGGGCAATTTCGGCAATCATCCGGGCATGTGGGAAATACCGGTTTACAACGCAGCCCTGGATCCGTCAGGGTACCCCCATATGTGCGGCATGGATTTCTCGATCTGGCCGCGGATGCTCACAAAAAACGACATGGTCAATGTTCTTAAATGGTCTCTGGATATGCGCCCGGGTACTGGTAAAAACAGGGCGCCAATGACTGTCGGCATGCATCCCGATCTTTACTCCCCCTCAAATGATGAGCAACTGGTCACCAGCTGGCCCGTGAAACTTGAAGACCGCAAACAGTCAATTGTCGAGTTTATCGATTATGCCCTTACAAAGCAGTTTGTGCGGTTTGTCTCTGCAAAACAGTTAATACAATGGATGAGGAAACCTGTTGGCCTGGATGAAACGGGTAACAGTCATAAGAACAACAAAGCAACCACAGCCCAGAAGTTTTCAGTAAAAAGAATACATGGAAATAAGCTTCAACTTTTTATTCCACATAGCGGCATGTATACTATTGCCATTTCCATGGTGAATGGGCGGAGGATATTCTCAAAGCAACTATCTGCAATACATGCAGGCGCCTTCATACTGTCCCTGCCGGAGTCTCGTGTCAGCAGTGGAATTTTAATTGTGTCTTGTAAAGGGAAAAATTGCTTAACAAAATCTAAAATCTTTTTATAATACAAGACATCCCTCAGGCTTTAAATTTTTTCGAGCTGTCACAATTTGCGGTCTGTATACTTTTAACGCTTCGTGCCAATCAGCGCTACTCTCATCAATATGCGGCGCTTAAATGGGATTTGCCGAGCCCGACGCCTCCGATAAAAAAGGGTTTAAACCTACCATCTTTTTTCGGCGTTCCCACGCTGTATGGCCAGTTACTTGCATAGCGCATTCAGGAGAAAGTTGAGCTTCCTCGTAAAAAATCTCAACAAAAAAGCTTACAAAACAGACGCATACAGTGAAACCTGACACAGCGCTAAAAACAATTACTCTCTATTACACGTTATGCTTATCATTTATTTCGGGATGGCAGGTTGCTGTTACCGGTATATATAACTGTTTAAAGAGCTTTGCCATAAGACGCTAAAAAGCAACCCCGTCCCGAATATTCGAATCTTTGAACAATAAAAAAGCCACCGAATATTCGATGGCTTTTTTTAATGCGGTCGGCCAGACTTGAACTGGCACGGAGTATGCCCCCACAAGGTCCTTAACCTTGCGTGTCTACCAATTCCACCACGACCGCAATTATTTTCTGCGATACTATTTTTTATTCTTCATCGCCAGGCGGTAAAACCGGTAATTCCTGGCCCTGTACCGGTGCTTCAGCACCTTCACCCTCTTCCGGCAAGGGTAATCCGCCGCCCTGCAGAACTGATGACGGGGCGTAAGATTCGGTCTCAGCCCGCTTTTTCAGCTCGGATTTTCCCTGTGACACGGCACTTCGTGAGAGAACCAGAGAGAGTAGAATACAGAGAACCATATAGGAAACTGCAAATATGGTGGTTCCCCGTGTCAGGATATTTGCTGTATCCTGTGCGCCTAGCAGGGTGTTGGCGCCGGCCAGGCCGCCGCCGATAGATCCGGAAATTCCACCGCCCTTGTCAGACTGAATCAGCACCAGCAGCACCAGAAACAGACAGACAATAACGAAAATGACAACAAAAATACCAAATAACATAGGTTTTCCCCGTTTTATTATAAAAAATTATTTCGGTACAACAATGCCTGCAAATGCGTCGGGTTTGAGTGATGCCCCGCCAATAAGGCCGCCGTCAACATCAGACTGCTCAAGCAGCTCCTTTGCGTTTTCCGGTTTCATACTGCCGCCGTACTGAATGCGAATAGCCTGGGCAGTTTCTTCATTGTACAGATTGGCGAGAAGTTTACGTACAAATACATGCGCTTCATTCGCCTGTGCCGGTGTGGCGGTTTCACCGGTACCGATAGCCCATACCGGTTCGTATGCAATAGTACATTTCAGCGCCCCTTCCTGAGAAATACCGGCGAATGCGCCGCGTGTCTGTCGTTCGACGACTGCTTCCATTTGTCCACCCTTTCTTTCGTCAAGCGTTTCCCCGATGCAGATAACGGGCAGCAGCCCGGCGGCAAGCACCGCTTTCAGTTTTTTATTTACCGTTTCGTCGGTTTCATGAAAACAGGTACGCTGCTCCGAATGGCCGATAATCACATAGGTCACCCCGACACTCTTCAGCATATCACAACTGATTTTTCCGGTGTAAGCCCCTTTGGCTTCCCAGTGAACATCCTGTGCCCCGAGTTTGATATTTGAGGCTTTAATCACCTCATGTACGGCCGTAAGATTTACATAGGGCGGGCATACTGCAATATCAACATCCGTGTTTGAACCTACCGTTTCGACAACACCCTGTGCCAGCGAAACGGCTTCGTCACGCGTGGTGTTCATTTTCCAGTTTCCGGCAATGAATTTTTTTCGGGTCATTAAAACTCTTTCTCCTTAATGAATACTGTATTCGGTTTACAAAAATAATTTATTGTATGGTTACATTAAAACCGTTTGGCGCAATTATTTATCAGTCAACGCTGCAATACCCGGCAGTGTTTTCCCTTCCAGGTATTCGAGCGATGCTCCGCCGCCGGTAGAGATATGGCTCATCCGCTCGCTGAGACCGGCTTTTTCTATGGCTGATGCGCTGTCACCGCCGCCGATAATGGTTTTTGCACCCCGGTCGGTACATTCCGCAAGCACCTGCGCGATTTTATTGGTACCTCCGGCAAAATTGCTGAATTCAAACACACCCATGGGACCGTTCCAGACAATGGTATTTGCCGAATAAAGTGTCTTGGAGAACAATTTCACGGTTTCCGGCCCGATATCCATAGCTTCCATGTCGGCTGGAATAGCATCCCTCGCAACAATCTTTCTCTCCGTATCATTTGAGAACTCAGCCCCGCATACACAGTCAACCGGAAGAAGGAGCTTTGTACCCTTTGCCTCAGCTTCGGCCATAATCTCATTTGCCAGCGGAATCTTATCCTCTTCAAGAAGCGATTTGCCGATTTCAAGCCCCTGTGCTTTAAAGAAGGTATAGGCCATGCCGCCGCCTATTATCAACGTGTCAACCTTACCGATAAGATTGGTGATGACATCGATTTTTCCTGATATTTTTGCACCGCCCAGAATTGCGACAAAAGGGCGCTCCGGGTTTTCCAAAGCCTGTCCGAGATAATCGAGTTCCTTCTTGATAAGATAGCCTGCAGCACACTGTTCGATATACCGGGTTACCCCTTCGGTGGAAGCATGCGCACGGTGTGCGGTTCCAAAGGCGTCATTGACATAGATATCCGCAAGAGAAGCCAGTTTCTGCGCGAATGCAGGATCATTTTTTGTCTCTTCATTGTAAAACCGAAGGTTTTCAAGCAGTAAAATGTCACCGTCACGCATAGCGCCAACCGCAGTTTCAACCTGTTCACCAATACAGTCCTCTACAAATGAGACTTTATCGCCAAGACGGCCTTTCAGATCATCGGCAACCGGTTTCAGGCTCATTTCCGGTTTGCGCTCCCCCTTTGGGCGTCCCAGGTGCGAAATGAGAATTACCTTTGCTCCGTTTTCAGAGAGGTAATTGATTGTCGGCAATGAAGCTACAATACGCTTGTCATTGGTGATGTTTTGATTTTCGTCAAGCGGTACGTTGAAATCGACACGAACCAGAACCCGCTTGCCCTGCACAGTTAAATCTTCTATAAAGAGTTTATTGCTCATACCAGGCCCCGTGGTTGAATAAATGGTTAAAAAGCTCCGGATAATAAAAAGCCGCGTTTCTTATGGGTGAGAAACACGGCATGTTTTTTTCTCACTACAGATTTTGAGCCATGAGTTTAAACAAATCCACACAGCGGCAGGAATAGCCCCACTCGTTATCGTACCATGAAAGGGTCTTCACCATGTTGTCGCCGATAGTCATGGTAGAGCCGCCGTCAATTATGGATCCGTGAGAGTCACCGATAATGTCACTCAATACAATCGGATCTTCCGTATAGGCGAGCTGGTAGCCCATTGCACCCTGCGAAGCCTCTTTGAATGCAGCATTAATCTCTTCAACGGAAGCTGATTTTTTGAGTGTACACACAAGGTCGGTAATTGAGCCGCAGAGAGTCGGCACACGCAAAGCACAGCCGTGGAGTTTTCCCGCAAGCTCCGGTATAACAAGCCCGATGGCCTTTGCGGCACCGGTCGTTGTCGGAATGATGTTTGCAGCGGCAGCCCGCGCCCGGCGAAGATCCTTATGCGGCAAATCAACAATACGCTGATCGCTTGTGTATGAATGTATCGTGGTCATAAGCCCGTTTACCACACCGAATGAATCGTTGAGAACCTTAACCATCGGTGCAAGGGAATTGGTTGTACAGGACGCGTTTGAGACAACCTTTGCATCACCGCTCAGGGTATCGTCGTTCACGCCGCAGACTATAGTGGCGTCAACGTCGTCCGGACTTTTTGACGGCACCGAGAGGAGCACTTTCTTTGCTCCGGCTTCCAGATGCTTCTGAATGCCGTCACGGGAACGGAAAACGCCGGTAGATTCAAGGACAATATCAATATCCTTTTCTTTCCAGGGCAGGTTTCCCGGATCCTTCTCCGCGGTAACCGGAATACTTTTACCGTTAACGACAAGGCCATTCTCGTCAGCTGTAACGGTGCCGGAAAATTTCCCGTTCACTGAATCGTATTTCAGCAAATGCGCCATCAGTTTTGTGTCAATAAGATCATTGACATGCAGAATCTCAAAGTCATCACCGCTTTCAGTCATAATTCTGAAAACGTTTCTTCCAATTCTACCGAAACCGTTTATACCAATCTTTATTGCCATGAAATCCTCCACCTTTTATAAATGTGAAACATACAGTAATTATTTTCTCTAAATACAGGAATCGTATACAGGTGTTTACAGATAATTATATTTAAAAAGGTATGAAAATATATGTTGGCTGCATTAAATCAGTCAATACATAAACAAGTACCACAAATAGTTTTTTTTCATCTGCCGAGGAGCGGTTGCCATGGATAGTATATCACAGGACGGGAGCTTGTTTTTTATTGCAGGACCGTGTGTTATCGAATCGGAAAAACTCTGCCTGACAATTGCAGAAAAACTTTCACAACTGGCACATGCACATGGTGTTTCCATTATTTTCAAAGCATCGTACGACAAAGCGAACAGAACATCGGCAGCTTCATTCAGGGGGCCGGGATTGGATGAAGGTCTGAAAGTTCTTCAGAAGGTAAAAAATGAGACCGGCATTTCAGTCTGTACAGATGTCCATATTCCGGAGCATGCAGCTCCCGTTGCAGAAGTTGCCGATATTTTACAGATTCCCGCGTTTCTCTGCAGACAGACAGATCTCCTTGCTGCTGCCGGAGCAACCGGCAGGCATGTGAATATCAAGAAGGGACAGTTCATGGCGCCGCAGGATATGCGCTTTGCACTCAAAAAGGCGGGTGAGAAGTGTTTCCTTACCGAACGTGGTACCTTTTTCGGGTATAACAGACTGGTTGTGGATTTTGCCGGTATTCACACACTGAAAGCACTGGGTGTGCCGGTTATATTTGATGCGACTCACAGTGTACAGCTTCCCGGTGGCGGAAGCGGCGTTTCTTCCGGCAACCGCGATCTGGCAATACCTCTTGCACGTGCCGCTGTCTGTCAGAAAGTAAACGGACTCTTTTTTGAAGTACATCCCGATCCGGACAATGCCCTGTGCGACGGCGCCAACAGCATCAATCTGAGTGACTTTGAAAATGATGTGCCGCGGTTTCTGGCGTTGCATGAGAAGATTAAAGACTGGTAATGACCCCATCCCCGGCCCTTCCCCTGATTATAAGGGAAGGGAGTGTATTATAAAAAATCAATAACGTGACGGGTCGGAACCGTTTCGTGCAGATATGTAAAAACAATTATTTCACTTTTCAAGGGATAAATCACCATGCAAAACATCTCCCTTTCTTCGTACGGTTTACTATCAACCACACCGTCACCGGTCAGCCGCATGATGGCTTCTTTTGCCGCTGATTTCCGCGACTGGTGCGATATCAATCTCGGTGTCGGGTATGTTAATGACCGCACCATACCGCAACGTGCTATTCTCAAAGCCATGGAAGCGGTCATTGATGATCCGATACGGTACCGGACAGCTTTTAATTATGGCGGTCCGGCAGGTTCCGCAAATCTTATTGATTCGATTCGGCATTTTATCACGGAAAACGCTATCGGCAATATAACAAAAGAACTGCTTGACACAAAGAATGTCGTTGTCGGGGTGAGCGGTGTGACCAGCCTTCTTGAAGGCATTGCCCAGATAATGAAGCCCGGCATCGTCGTGACCACGGATCCGATGTATTACATCTATTGAACTCGCACCAGGAAAAACTATGACAGAATCCCTTGTCAAAGCACTTGGGCAATGGACACAAATTCAGAGATTGCGTATTACCCGGAATAATATAAGGAAAGCACCACTTCAATTTTCTGATAATTATTCGACAGAATCGATCAGAAAATTAAATAGAACATAGTAATTTCGATACTAATATAATTCGTTCTCGATTATATGAAACCTGTTGCCGGCCATAATAAATACTCTCTTTACCTCTTACTTCTAACGGCAATACCATTTGTCATAAATGCAGAAACTCCCGAAAATTGCACTGTCTGCAACGGCATATTTTCTCCTATTGATTCAGGCTACGGCTCAGACAGTATCCAGTCGATTATAGTAACTAAGCAGGAGACAAAACCATTCCGTCACAGAACCATGTACCTGTATCGTCCTGAGGCTGTGACGGAACCGTTGCCGGTCATATTTTTTCTTCATGGATTGCGGGAGAGTGACCATCGTTCATATACAAAACTGTTCCGGCATATTGCAAGCCGGGGATACAGTCTGGTACATGTTACCTATCGTATGAAATCATTTCCTTTTCAGGGAAGAACCTATAAGGCCATGTTCAAGAGCTGTGTCCGGTCATTGCACTATTTCGGGAAATATATTGACACAACAAGAGTCGGTGTCATGGGACACTCCTTTGGTGCAAGCGCGATTCCCTACCTCGCAAAGCGTTTCATCACTGAGAAAAAATGGGGAAGCGACGGTGTTTTCATGTACATCATGTCGCCGTTTTATGTTTTTAATATCTCTCAGGAAGAGCTGGAACGGTTTTCCCCGCAGGTAAAAATGATTATCCAGATTTATCAGGAAGATGACTGTAATGATCACCGTATGGCAAAGGACCTGTATGAAACTATTGGCATACCGGTTTCGGAAAAGGATTTTATTATTCTGTTAAGTGATACCAATGCAGCTTCCGGTTGCAAACTGATTGCGGACCATGCAGTGCCAACCGATAAAAATCATAATCAGGGGCGGGTTGATATACTGGATTTTTACGGTGTGTACCGGTACTTTGATGCCTTGGCCGATTATACGTTTAACGGTACCTCCGAAGCAAAACACATTGCGCTGGGCCACGGATCGAAAGCGCAGCGTTTCATGGGATTCTGGCCTGACAGTACTCCGGTACGAGGGGCTTTAATTTCCTCTGAAGCACCCCTTTTAACGCCACAATCGAATTTCATGTTCCCCTGGAATCACCCGTGGAATTTCCGGCGACGGAAATATGATATCTGGATGCCGGACAGTGCTACATGGAAGCCATAAAAAGACAGGGTGATTATTTGCAGGGAATGTTATTTCCCCTGTTTCCGGTGCCAGGCAACAACCTTTTCATAGGCAAGGGTTCCGCCGAAAATATCAAGCGCACTCCCGACGGTGGCATCTATCCGGCCTTTACCGAGGGTGTTCACCATATCCAGATCGTCAATGGAGCGGATGCCTCCGGCATAGGTCACCGGAATTGGGGCAGCACTGCTTAAAAGCGTTATAAGCCCGATATCAACACCCTCCTGCTTCCCTTCAACATCAGCGGCATGCACAAGAAATTCACTGCAGTAAGCGGCAAGACGCTCAAGGGTGTCCTGCGTGACCGTGACATCGGTAAAGTGTTGCCAGCGGTCGGTCACGATATAATACCGGTTGTGTTTTCTTTTACAGCTCAGATCCAACACAAGGTTGTGTTTACCAACAGCCTTTGCGATCGCAGCACAGTGTTCCCAGTTAATCGTGCCGTTTTGAAAGACAAATGAGGTAACGATTACATGTGAAGCGCCGGCATCAAGATACTCACCGGCATTTTCCGGCGTGATACCACCACCGACCTGCATTCCCGAGGGATACGCGGCAAGTGCTTCCTTTGCGGCAGTTTCATTGCCCGGCCCGAGCATTATTACATGGCCGCCCTGAAGGTTGTCCTTTTTATACTTATTGGCATAATGGGCAGGGGAGTGCTCTGCTTCAAAATTGGTTACAATGCCGGTATCATCGGTATCGGAGAAGGTACTGCCGACAATCTGTTTTACCTTGCCCTTATGTAAATCAATACACGGTCTGAATTTCATAAGTTAAAAATACACTAAAGAGGTGTCCCCGGCTAAGTCCTAAATGAAGCAATTTGTATTGACAGGGATTGTAAGTAATTTGATTTTTTTACGTATATAATTTGACAACCCGATCGATCCCTTTTTATGTTACTAATAACCGGATAATTCCCATCACTATGAAAGGAGTAGGTATGTACCGATTAATTATTGGGGCGCTTTGTATTGCACTGTACCTTTTCAGTTGTTCCAGAGAGCTGAAAGTTGATGTCACCGAGAAGCATCCGAACGGGAAGAAGAAGAAAGAGATTTACTATTACAGCCGCAAGTCCGATCCGCGCCGGGTAATCCTTTATGACGCCGAAGGTCGGATTAAATCGGATCAGTTTATGAAAAACGGTAAACCTGACAGCGTGACCACTATTTATCATGCCAACGGGAATAAATACAAAGAGGTATTCTATATTCAGGATAAAAAGACAAAGCAGGAGATGAAACACGGCAAAGAAATGACCTGGTATGAAAACGGTCAGGTGAAAAGTGAGACCAATTATGTTAACGGGTATCCTGAAGGGGTGGCGGTAACCTACTACGAGGACGGGACAAAGGCCTCTGAGACACCCTATAAAGACGGTGAAAAAAACGGGAATGCAGTTGAGTATTTCCCGGACGGCAAGCAGAAGGAATTGGTACCGTATGTCAATGGTAACATAGAAGGTGTCCGTAAAGAGTGGTATGCGAACGGGAATCCCAAGAAGGAAGAGACCTACGTTCATAATGTCTTATCAGGCAAATGGATATCCTATCATGAGAACGGCAATAAACAGACGGAATGTACCTATAAAGACGGCAAACTGGAAGGGCTTAAACAGGAATGGTATGAGAACGGTCGTCTGGCCGCCAAAGCAACCTATGAAAACAATCAATTAATCGAAGGCACCCGGTATTAGGTATTAACACTGCCGTTGTCCCGTTACTTTACAGGCTGAGAGTCGCTCTGTGTGCTTTCAGCCCTTTTTTGTCTCTTTTTCGGTGTACTGATAACCGTTTCAAGAATTTTTTGTTGCAGGCTCCAGTGTGAGTATTGTGATTTCTTTTTATTGGTCACCAGTATGGCGAACACACAGGTTTTTTCCGGAAGCAGCACATAGCCCGCAAGGTTACTGACCCCCCGACTGTTCAGGGTGCCGGTTTTTGCGCGGATAATACCTTTGAGGGGTGAATGTTTAAACCGGCTCTTCAAGGTGCCGTCGACCCCGGCAACCGACATCGCATAGGTGAATTCGGGTACATACGTTTTTTTATACCATACATATTCCAGCAGGTTGACGATATGCCGGGGACTTACCCGATTCCCGCCCCCCATACCCGAACCGTTTTTTATTATCGGCGATGTTTTTGTTTTTCGGCGCAGATACTTCTTCCGTTTCCACCAGTCTGAAACGATTCGTGCGCCGCTCCGCCATGAACCCGGAAGAGAATCAAACTCGGAAGCAACGGTTTTAAACACCATTTCCGCAGCGAAATTACTTGAGTATTTAAACATGTTAAACACAAAGATTGGTAACGGTTGTGATTCGAAGGTATAAAAAGGCTCTTTCGATTGTAAAGATTGGGGGACTGTCTCATGCCGGACTTTACCGTTAAAGGCGATATCGCACTCCTCAAAAAGCCCCTGACAGATCCATCCAAAGCTTTCCCAGGTATTCCATACTTTTCTGAAAATATAGCGCGGCTCCTCATGCAACGCCATGTCCCCGAATACCAGTATTGCTGTTTTTCCGTCCATGATTTCAGTCTTCACCTGTAATCCTGAGGATGTTCCGGCAGGTGATGTTTTTGCGGTAGATACAATTTTGACCCCTTTCATTCGCGGAAACGGGGTAATATGAACAGGTGCCCCGATAACGTTAGCCGGAGCAACATGTACCGCTACTGTATTAAAATTTGCCGACAACGCAGCAATCGGTGCTTCATAGGCGCGGCTTGAATTATCCTCACCGAATCCCGGACCGTTTATCTCAGGATCAAAATAGGAATCATCAAGAATGAGATCACCGGCAATTTTTTTTATCCCGCAATGAGTAAGGTGCTGGATAAAGAGCCACATCCGCTCAGCAAGAAAACCGGGATCACCACCGCCCCGAATATACACGCTTCCCGGTACCACACCGGAATCGCGATCAAAGGTGCTGTCGATATATACCTTCGTTTGGAAGGTGTACTGAATACCGAGCATATCCAGAGCGGCCGCTCCGGTTATAAGCTTCATAACTGAAGCGGGATTATACATAGTCTCGTGGTTCAGGGCCACAAGCGGTTTGTCACTTTTGATTTCTTTAATCAGAACACCGACCGATTCCTCGGCATAATTACTATCTTTTATCAGCTGTTCCACGCGTGTTTGAAATGATTCCGCATTGAGCATCAGCGTGACACCCACTATCGTTACAAGTATACCCGCCTTTTTTTTCATATCGCAGCAATCCCGTATTTATTATCCGTATCGTTATTTATTAATTTTTTATGTTTTCAGGTATTGTCAAAATCTATTTTTTCCCCGTTATTTGTTTTATCTTAATTGACTCTGTATCATATATATATTTTACGTTGTTGCTGGAGAACCATATAATGCATAAATATTCAATCGTCTTTGTTCCACCAGCGGAGAATATTCAGTTGAAACACCGGATTATCGAAAGTACTGATCAGGAAACTGCTTTGAAAACATTTTTTTCGGAAGAAATCACTGATTATTACACCGACGATGAGCAGGGTTTCTTTTATTTCAAACAAGACTTTTTTGAACAGTCCGGCCCTTCCGGAAGTATACTACTCTGCGAATAGAAAAACATCCCCTTACAGGTATTCTACCGTTGACCGACTTTTGAATCGAGTCCCTTTACCTCGGAAACAAAGTCGTCCGGATCCTTGAACTTCCTGTACACAGATGCAAAGCGCACATAGGCAACATCATCGAGTTTGTGCAACTCATTCATAACCATCCGGCCGATTTCCAGAGAGTCTATCTCCGATCGGGACAATTTGTCGATATCATCTTCTATTCTGTCAACAATGCTTTCAATTTTTTTCATGCTGATAGGCCGTTTTTTACAGGCCGATAAGATACCCTGCAGCAGTTTTTGCCGATCATAAGGTTCTCGTCGCTGATCATTCTTAACCACCGTAAGCGGAAAGTTTTCGATATATTCATATGTGGTGAACCGCTCGCTGCATTTCAGGCATTCACGCCGGCGTCTCACGGCACGTCCCTCCTTACTGGAACGTGAATCGACAACTTTATCTTGCTCGTATCCACAGAAAGGACATTTCATAGCGTTGTACCCCTTTTATGATGGTTATCGAAACGGAATTATTTTCAAGTTATGTGAATACCATATAAAATTATTATACAATATATGCATTTTTTACACAATATATAGTATAGGATAAAAATAACATACAGTTATTTAGTGTACAAGAAAATTTAATAAAGTATTGTAAGGGACAACAACAATAACGGAGTTAAAAGTCGGCAGAGACAGAAACCCCGACCTCTTTATCAGCCAGCGAGTAATGCGGTTGTACATCAACTGCGGATCGTGTCCCCCGTATCGTCTCGTCTTTTGAGGCAATACGGACATCAATAAATGAGATGACACGATTCAGAATCATGGCGCCAAGGAAAAAGGAGGAGACAATGTGAAAGCGCGTGGCATTCTGCCGGATACCGCGGTATTCTTTCTGGTAGTCCTCATGCTCCCAGTACCAGCGCTCATTCTCTTCAACATATTTCTCATCGTACTCGGCATTCAATTCCATGACATTGTTATATTCATCGGAACTTAAAAAATGTTTGTTACCGATTATTTTCCAGTATTCATTTTCAGGTTCTCTCGTGCACGTCGTGTTGGCATACCGCCAGGCATAGCTTCGAGAGTTTCTGTACATCTTTCTTGAATACCCCTCAGAAAATACCATTCCGAAGATAAGCAGTGATTCTGTGGCAAGATAGGTAAAGGCGCGGTTATTTCTGCCGATGTACTGGTGACCTAGACCGGGAATAAGCAGATTGCCGAACATGGCAAGACGGGGAGATTTTTTCTCCTGAGCCCGTTCTTCAGCCCGGGCAAAGATATCAATCGTATCGGTAGTAATGGTTTCCTCTACAATTACCTGTGCCCGGAGCGGAATATAGCCGCCGGCAAACACGCATATGAAAATAAGAAGATACTTTTTCAAAATCGTACCCGTATTCCGTATCGTGATTCAAACCCGTTACTGGTAAAAGCAATCTGCTGATCCAGGTTAATACGCTGCCACAAGCTTTGCTTGTTCAGCAGCCGCTCATTGAATGCCCGGGCTGAAATAAATGCATCCACTGCTGAGATAACATGATTTGCCAAAAGAAGAAAGAGGATATTTCCCGAGACCGAATAGAGGTGGTTGGATCTGCTCATCATGTGATTATATTTATTCTGGTTCGATGAATACCCGTAAATACCCGATGCGATAGTATCTCCGTTCTTTTTATCAAGCATGTTGACCTGCCACAGCGTATCACTGCTGTAATGAGTATAACTGTATACATAACCGGCGCTGTCCAGAGTATAGCCGGTCACCGGATCAAAGTGAAGCTCACAGTCATCCCATCCCTGAACAAAGGGGCTGGAACCGATGTCCCGGTCATAATCCTGGCGGTATTTGTAATCATAACTTTTATCTTTTATACCGGTATATTTGTTTTTATAACTTTCAAGGGATTCACCGAAAATAAAGGAAACATCCTCAACGTTCATTGAATCCGGCGCAGTATACTGTTCAAAGTCTTCGTAAAACCGGAAAAATTTTCCGGGTTCAAAGTGAAGGTCGGCAAATTCGCGGGCCTCCTCCTTCTTATCCCTTCCGTCAACAGAAAATTTTACCGAGAATCCGATAATGGCTGCCTCGATGACGCCAAAAAGTGCTGTCTTCCAGTATTTTTTTGTATAGGCCTGACCCAGACCCGGCAGAAGCAGCGACATGAACATGGCTTTTTTCGGCGATCGATATTCTTTTAAATTTTTAGCGAAGTCGATTGACCGGGTTTTCTCAATGACTATCGGTTGTTCCTCCGGTTCTTCTTCCGCCGTAATAACCTCTACATCTTCTTTACCCTGAACAGTAACCGTATCAGATTCCACAGCAGGTGTTTCGGTTTCCTTAACCTCTGGCGTCTGCGTCCCTACCGGTTTTTCATCGACCTGTTTTCCCACTTCCTCGACAGGTGTTTCCGCAGAAAGTACCGTATCCTTTGGCACGGTATCCTTCTTCTCTTCCGCCAGCAGATTCTCCTCTTTTTCATCTGTGATAAGAAGGTTTTCTTCCTCTTCACCAATAAGAAGAAGGTCTTCGTCTTCCTCCACGATAACATCCATATCATCAGCCGTTTCAACCACTTCATCACCTGCGGCGGTGTCGGGTTGCTCTTCAGTAATAACCTCTTCCTCCACAGTTTCCCCACCGGCAGATTTTTCGGTGTCCTCACCGGGAATAATTTCCGGTTCTTCCGGCGCATCCTTTTTAATTTCCTGAGCAGGTGTATCCTCCGCTGCAGCCTCCGGTTCAGTACCTTCAGGAGAAGGCGCTTTCTTTTCCACCTCTTCAACGGTCGGTTCCTTTTCCGTTTTTTCGATTGCAGCATCACTTTCCGGTTTTATAACCTTTTCTTCACTTACCACTGGTTCTGCTGATGAAGCTTCCGGTGAGATTTTCTTCGGGGCAGTGGATTCTGTTTCGGTGACGGTGGACTCATTATCCTGCGCCGGGAGATGAACGGATGTTAATATAATCAGAAAAAGTGAGGAAAGTACTATCAACCGCATACAATTACTATCCCTGCAAATAATTAACGTTGTATTAAAAACCCAGAACATTTTGCATAGTATAAAATCCGGGCTCTTTTTCGTGCAACCATTTGGCTGCGGTTACCGCCCCCCGGGCAAATATCGCCCGGCTGTGTGCGGCATGTTTCAATTCAAGCCGTTCATGCGGGCCGGCAAACAATACGGTATGATCACCGACAATATCTCCGCCGCGTATCGCATGTATACCTACCTCTTTTGTGGTCCGTTCGCCGATGAGACCCTGCCTTCCGTGTCTGACCGCTTCGTTATAGGTACTTCCGATAGCTTCTGAAACAATCTCACCCAGCTTTTTTGCCGTACCACTCGGAGCATCCTTTTTTAACCGGTGGTGGGCTTCAATAATTTCAATATCAAAATCCGCACCCAGTTTCTCTGCAGCAACCCGGGTCAGATGAAAGAGAAAATTAACGCCAAGACTCATGTTGGGGCTGAAGAGAACAGCATTTCTTTCTGCAGTACTTTTCATTAGTTCGATATCGTTTTCAGATAACCCGGTTGTTCCTATAACAATACGGGTATCATTCCCTTTTATTTCTTGGAGCAATGAGCGTGTTGCTGCGGGTGAAGAAAAGTCTATAATTACGGCGCCGGATTGAGGAATGTTTTTCAAAGAAGAGCACACGGTAATGCCTGTTTTACCAATACCGGTTTGCTCACCGATATCGGCACCCAAATCGGGGTGTTCAGGATATTCAACGCCTCCGATACAGGTACAGTCAGAATCGGCGGAGATGATACGGACAATTTCTCTGCCCATGCGCCCCAGTACACCATTAATAATTATGTTTACTGCCATAGTATAACTATTCCACCTTTTGGGTTACCGGTGTTACCTTATTTGCTTTAAGAATTTCAATAAGCCTTGCAGTATTCTTTTCACTCATAGATACCAGCGGAAGTCTGAGAGAACCGGCGTGCAGTCCAAGATAATTCATCGCTGTTTTAACCGATATTGGATTTGTCTCTATAAACATGGCATTTGAAACCGGCAGCAGCTCTTCATGCAGCGCAAGGGCATCGTCAATCCTTCGTTCAAAGAACGCTGAGATCATGGCAGTCATCTTTCCCGGGAGAATATTGCCGACCACTGATATGACGCCTTTTGCGCCGCATGCCAGCATTGGCAGGGTCAGGGCATCATCACCGGAAAGAATTGTCAGGCGATCACCGCAGCGGCGATGAATTTCTGAAATCTGCAGCAGATTTCCGCTGGCCTCTTTAACGGCAATTATTGCATCAAATGCACAGAGCCGTTCGAGTGTTTCCGGCAAAAGATTTACCCCGGTGCGTCCGGGCACATTATAGACAACAATGGGAATATCGACCTGTTCGGCAATTGCCCGATAATGCTGATACAGCCCTTCCTGGGTCGGTTTGTTATAGTAGGGTGTGATACACAGAATTGCATCAGCCCGATTCTGTTTGGCGTGGCGGGCGGCCTCAATGGCTTCACTGGTATTGTTGGAACCGGCACCGGTAATAACCTGGACACGTCCATTCGCCTCGTTGAGTGCAATATCAACAACCCGGTTGTGTTCCTCCCACGACAATGTTGCCGATTCGCCGGTTGTGCCGCAGGGGACTACTCCGGCGACACCGTTCTCTATAAGAAAGTTGATGTTTGCCCGCAAGCCTTCTTCGTTTACCGCGCCGGTATCGTTGAAAGGAGTAACCAGCGCAACGTAACATCCCTGCAGTTGCATCAAACACCTCCCGTTACATTAGGGTCCGTGCTGCCTGTTCCACCGAACAGGATTTCCCAAAGAACTCGGCATATTTACTGTTATTAAAGGAAACTACTTTGTTTCTTCGTTAACAACCCATACTTTCAATTTAGCATATACGTCAGTATGCAGCTTGATTTTTACTGAATACACGCCAAGTTGTTTAATAGGTTCTTCAAGCTCCACAGCTGCTTTTTCAATACTGAATCCTTCGCGGTTAAGGAAGTCTGCGATTTCATGTGATGTAACCGAGCCATAGAGCTCATCATCTTTTTTCACCTTTACCGGAATCGTGCAGGGAACGTCTTCAATTTTCTTTGCCAGCTGCCGTGCCTCCTTCGACTTCCGTTCATCACGTTTCAAGGCAAATTTCTTTGCCTCAGCCACCGCTTTTTTATTGCCTTCGGTTGCGGGAACGGCAATACCGGCAGGAATAAGAAAATTTCTGGCATAGCCGTCTTTAACAGTAACCACTTCCATGGCTTTGCCCAGCTTATCGTAGTCATGTTTCAATACTATTTCCATTTTCCGTTATCTCCTTGTGTATGTGTTATGCATTCTCCTATGATATGTTCTCGGGAACAAAAGGAAGTATTGCTATATGGCGTGCCCTTTTAACTGCAGATGCAAGTTTTCTCTGGTGTTTGGCACAGGTGCCGGTCATTCGCCGTGGTACAATTTTTCCCCGCTCCGTTGTCAATCGCTTAAGTATCGCTTCTGATTTGTAACTTGGATTTATATTGTTTGTACAAAAGAAACAGATTTTTTTTCTTTTTCTACCCGTTTTTTTTCGCATTATTGTTCTCCCTCCTCTGAATCATTCGACGCGGATTTTCGATCAAGAAGTTCTTTTGAAATCTCCGGCTCTTTTTCATACAGCACTGTCATATGACGTAGTATTTTCTGATTCAACTTATAGGTGTTATGCAATTTTTCGAATATATCACCCTCGCCCTTAAAAAGAAAAAGACAATAGTAACCACTTTTTTTCTTTTTTATCTCATAGGCAAGAGTTCTTTTCCCCCAGACATCCGTCCTTTCAAACTCGGCATTTTGTTGCAGGAATTTTTCTACTTTTACCTGTTCCCTGGTGAGTGTTTCGTCAGGAAGTGAACCATCAAAAATTACTACCGATTCATACATTCGTTTCATATAGCCTCCTTTGGACTTACGGCTCTCCGGTAGTGAGAGCAGGATATTTTTACAGTATATTAAATTAAATAACAAATTATCATTATGTATTAAAATGATTCATCGCCGCGTCAATACCATTTTCACAGAAATAAACGACGGCATCGGCTGCGGCGCTGATCATGTTGTTTCTGGTCTCAAGTTCACGATCGTTGAAATTACTGAGCACAAAATCAATGACACCGGTATTTTTCGGTATCGGTCCGATTCCCACTCTGAGCCGGGGGAAGTCGGTTCCAATCTCGTCGATAACAGATCGCAATCCGTTATGTCCGCCATCAGAACCTCGCCTTCTGAAACGAAGCGTACCAAGAGAGAGATTGAAATCATCAACAATAATAAGACATGATGACAGCGGTTTATTATAGCGTTGCAGCAATTGCCTGACCGCGATACCCGAACGGTTAACATACGTCGTTGGTTTGGCGCATACTACCATCATGCCGTTATCGGGCAGTTTCTCGATTATTATTGAAGCATTACAGGCGTTTTCACGATCCAGTTCTTCACATTTTTGTAAAAGAGCGTCTATGACTAAAAAGCCGATATTATGTCGTGTGTCGTGGTATTGACCGCCTTTATTGCCGATTCCACAAAGTATATATGATACCGAACCGGCATACCTGGATTGTAACGGGCCGAATATTCTTTTTATTATCGAGAGCACAATCCAAATCTTGATTATTCAGAGAAATTACTTGTCACTTTTATCAGACTGTTTTCCCTCTGATTTCTCAGAGTCAGCCTCTTTTTTACCTTCCTTTGCTTCAGCTCCTTCTTCACCTTCTTCACCTTCAGCACCTTCTTCACCCTCAGCTGAAACGGGCACTTCTTCAATCGCTGCCTGTGGATGAACGACTACCGCAAGTACTTCTTCCTCAGAATCCTTAATTTCAACATTCGGGATAGAAATATCTTTCACATGTATTGATTCACCCATATGGAGGTCGGACACATCAATCTCTACATGCTCGGGAATATCAACGGGAAGGCACTCGACAGTAAGCGCTCTTTTCGGATGCTGAAGAATACCACTTTCATCCTTAACGCCGGTAGCAGTTCCCACAATATGGACAGGACATTGCACCGTAATTTTTTCATCCATAGCAACGCGTTGAAAATCAACATGATAAAAGATATTATCTTTTAAAACATGTCTCTGGATTTCCTTAATAACGGTTGAGGTATCTTTTTCGTCGGGCAGGTTAAGATTAATCAGATGCGTTGTTTTATTTGCCCGGACAATGGCGGCGAATTCACGTGCGTCTATCTCAATGTGTTTCGTTTCCATACCATGACCATAATACACAGCAGGGATCCATCCTTCCTTGCGGATTTTCCGGTTGTACGATTTACCGCTCCCTGTCTTTACTCGTGCTTTCAGATTAATAATCTCCACGAAATGTCCTCCTTAAAAACGATAGTTATTTTCTACAGATTTATAACAGTGCATTCTCTTCAAACAGACCCTGTCGTATCTATGTGTTTTACTGGCTGGGGTGGGGGGATTCGAACCTCCGAATGCAGGGACCAAAACCCTGTGCCTTGCCGCTTGGCGACACCCCAGTAAATGCACAATCGAGATAAAATAATATTTGGTTATATAAAAGCGATATTTCGAGGGAAAATAAACGATTGCAATGCCTCTATAAATAAAAAAAGAGTGTTCAAGCACACCTGCCAAAACACTCCTTATACGCATACCATGTGAGTAATCAGCTTTTATTATTCGTCCCGACTGGAAAGTTCCGTTTCAAACGAGGATCGGTCTTCGGTGCTTTCTTCATCCATAGTGTCATCATAACGACCATGTGAGGAAGTTTCCGGGCTATTAAGTTCTTTTTCGAAAGCATCCAGCACTTTATCTTCTATCTCTTTTCGCATCTCATTATTAATGGGATGTGCGATATCCTGATAACTACCGTCTTTACGCTTGCGACTCGGCATGGACACAAAGTAGCCCTGTGAGCCATTGATAACCTTCAGACCTCTGACGACGAAACAGTCATCGAATGTTATACTGGCAAAGGCTTTGAGCTTTTCCTCATTTCTAAGGGTAATCCTGACTTCTGTAATATTCACGTGCGAGCCTCCTGATGATGAAATGAATTATGCTTTAGAGATAAAGTATAAAATAAAGATAATAGATAACCTTTCCTGTTACCAAGTATTTCCACTTCGCACCAACAGAAAAAAATGGACATATGGCTGTTATAAATATAATATAAATAAAGTTATTTATTAAAAAACAACTTATCAAAACGTTTTGACCTTGCAGAAACTATATGGAATAAATTTATTTTACATAACTCTATAACTCTACCATTTGCGTACCGTGGTGGTAGGTATTACTTTATGGTATTACTCAATGAAAAAATCATCTCTTCAAATCAGGGTGTATTTACAATAAATGATACAGGAGATGCATAATAACTATCAGAACCGTTAACAAATAATTCATTAATTATTTAACTAACCGGATACATAACATGAAAACAAAACGAGTTCCAACGGGGATAAAAGTCCTGGATGAAATGATGTATGGTGGATTTTTGCCGAACACGGCAAATCTTGTCGAGGGCGCTCCAGGTACCGGTAAAACAACAATTGGTATGCAATTCATTTACAACGGTATTGTGAAATATAACGAGCCGGGTCTCATCATAACCTTTGAGGAGTTTCCGCAGCAATACTATCATGACGCCCTGCAGTTCGGCTGGGATTTCAAGAAGTTGGAATCCGAAGGCAGCCTAAGGGTAATCTTTTCAGATCCGGAAACAGCATTAACCGAGTTTGAAAAAATGGACGGTCAGTTTGTTTCATTAGTTGAGGAGATGAATATCAAGCGGGTAATTGTCGACAGTATGACTCATTTTGAAGCATTAACCATTGACCCCATAGAGCTCCGTGAAATTGAAAGTAAATTTATAAACGCACTCAAAAGGGAAAATGTCACCAGCATACTCATGCGTGAAAACGACAGTGTGCTTGGACATATGAATCAGGTTTCAAGCAAGATACCGTTTATTGTTGACTCATATTTTCTTCTCCGGTATGTAGAAGTTGACAGTTCAATACAAAAAGCACTCATTATATTAAAAATGCGCGGGAGCGACCATCACAAGGATATTCGTCGTTTTACCTGTACAAAGAATGGAATAGAGGTGGAATCGACATTCAGCGGTCGTGAGGGGCTGATGAGCGGTATATCCCATTATACACCACAGGATGCTTTTGTAAACGTTTTCGGAAAAAAGAAAAGATAATAATGACTTTCTCGTGGAACTTTCATAATCTGTTTCTTGCAGTCTATGTTTTGTGTTTCATGGTATTAAATTGTATAACGTACTGCATTTCTTCGTTTTACCGGAAAAAATTCCATAAGGAATCCGTGCGATTCGGGTTTTTGCTCTCAATACTTTTTTTTCTGCTTTTTCTGCCTTGTCTTTTCATATCCGGACCTAATACAAAGTTGTGTAAGGTTATCCAGGTCCTGCTTATTATCGGCGGCAGCAGTTTTTCAGCATGGAATTCAATTGTGTTGTTTCTGACAATGAAAAGAGTTCGAAAATGAATATTCCTGAAGTGAACACAATTATATTTCTTGATATTGCGGTGATTATTATTCACCTCGTGCTCGCGTATCTCAGCAAGCGGCTGGGTGAGGCGCTGAAAACGCCGTCATATTACAAATTGTATTACATAGGGATTGCCATAGTTATTTTATCGATTGTTATAAATACTATTTCAATAAACCAGACGATTGCGGCTCTTCCTGATATTTCAAAAACAGTAACCATGGGACTGCGTGGTTTATCGGGATTACTTGCCGTTTTTGCCGGCTTACAATACTGGCGATGGATTTTTCCAGAAGTGTTCAAGTCATAAAGGATTATCTGCTATGAAACGGAAGATACTTGTCATTGAAGATGATATGGATGTTGCTGAGCTGGTCAAACTTGTACTTGAAACAGAGGAGTATACCGTCGAGGCAGTATTAGATCCACTCCAGGCTGTTGACAAAGCAAAAAGTTATCGACCCGATGCTATCCTGTTGGATTTGTCAATGCCGAAAATTGATGGGTGGGAGATTTTTAAAACTCTGAGAGAGGACAAGGATTTTGATGCCGTGCCAATAGCAATTCTTACTGCCAAGTCAGAAGAGTTTGACACCATGGTCGGCTTGCATGTCATGAATGCCGATGCGTATATTACAAAACCTTTTGGCAAACAGGAACTTATTGATAAAACGAATGAGCTCTTCAAAAAAAATTCCGAATAGAAATATTCTCATCATTGATGATGAACCTGATGTCTGTGACCTTCTGAGAATATATCTGGAGTCTCAGAATTGGCGGGTAACAACCATAGACTCTCCCACCAGCGCACTCGAACTTCTGGAAATCCAGCCATTTTTTCTTGTTATGACCGATATTGCGATGCCGGAAATGGACGGCTATGAATTTATCAATAAAATGCATAAGAAGGGAATTCCTTCACAAAT
>Ga0190359_1000682_pt1 | contig 22607 bp, 17 predicted proteins | sample 48721823_MG_FD_161269 | JGI IMG/M metagenome (GOLD analysis project Ga0190359, IMG submission 161269) | Hydrothermal vent microbial mat bacterial communities from Southern Trench, Guaymas Basin, Mexico - 4872-18-2-3_MG | ecosystem: Environmental > Aquatic > Marine > Hydrothermal vents >... | reverse complement strand
AAACTACAATGTAAGGTACAAATTCAGCGGTTCTGTTTCCGGATCATGGACAAGAAAAGATTTTGAAGCTTACGGAACAAAGGAGAGAAGGTGGGACTTAAACATAAGGCATTCACAGATTATATCCCCTACATCGCGTCTTACTGTTAACGGCTCTTTTGTCAGTTCCGGCTCCCTTTACCAGCAGTTAAGTGAGAACAGAGAGCAGAGAATGCGCCAGGAAATCCGCTCAAATGCAACATACACCAAACAGTTCAGCGGTTCAAGAAGTCTGACTATAAATCTTAATCAGACAAAAAACCTGAAAACAGAAGAGGTTTCGGAAACTCTGCCGCGGATCAGCTTCAGAATGGGACAGATTCCTCTTTTTAAAACCAAGGACAGCAAAGATAACCGCTGGTACAATTCAATTTATTTTTCATATAACACAGAAATGTTATATCAACGGAGAAAAACATTCAACAGTGCAGATTTAACTTACAACACTAATGATAATGCTGCGTGGCAGCACAGAGCCAGTCTCTCAGCTCCGCAAAAGCTGTTCGGATGGCTGACTTTCAGTCCTGGATTTAATTTAACCGAAACATGGTATAATAAAAGAAAAATATGGTATCTGGACAGGGTTCAGAATAAAGCGGATTATTTTGAACAGGATGGATTTGCAGCAAGACATATTTACAATGTTTCCGCATCTTTCAGCACAAAGATTTACGGGATATTCAAACCGAGGTTTGCTCCTGATGTTATGATAAGGCATGTGGTGAGCCCTAACATGAGTTTCGGTTACCAGCCCGATTTTTCAGATGATGAGTACGGATATTATGATGCAGTGGAAGATACTTCCGGAGAAATTACCTATTATGACCGTTTTTACGGCTACACATACGGCGGAACTCCGAGGGGCGGAAGCAAATCTCTTAATTTCAATGTGAGCAATCTTTTTCAGATGAAAAAGGGTACAGGCGATAAAGAAAAAAAGTTCAATCTTTTTACATGGAATTTAACAACTTATTATAACTGGAAAAATATTGATAAAAAACTCGGCAGAATTAATTCTTCGTTTAGGGCAAGCCCGTTTAAAAGTGTTGATGTTTCTGTAAATTCGGCTTTCTCTCCTTATGCTGTTGATGATGAAGGACAGGAAACATCAGAGCTGCTTTTAAGCAGAATAAAACTTGATAATCCCAAAACATTTTTTGTAAATAACTACTTCCGAAGAGTCAATTTCAGCGCAAATTTGAATCTGAAATTAAAGGGAGAGGGAACCTCTTCCGGTTCCGGCTCAACGCAAAAAACGGAGGAATCTCAGCAGCAGGGTGAAGTGCCTCTCGAAGGTTTGAATAATGTGCCTGGTGACAGGTTCAAAATGGAAGAGGGAAGCGGATTTACAATGCCGTGGAATTTAAGCCTGACACTGAGTTATACAAAAAACACCAATAATCCGGAAAATCCCATTACTCAATTCTGGGCAAGAACAAATCTTGATTTTAATCTTACAAAGAGGTGGAAAATTTCTTACAGAGCTCATTTTGATCTTGAGAAAAAAGAGATAGTGAGTCAGGATTTTACATTCAGGAGAGATCTTCACTGCTGGGAAGCTATGATTGCCTGGACACCGACAGGTTATAACAAAAGATTTTACTTCAGGATAAATATAAAATCCAGCATGTTGAGAGATATAAAATATGAAAAAGGGACAAGTACAAGAGGATTCAGCTCAATAGGAAGCTTTTATTAGCGGATAATGAACAGGATGCTGCGGTAATTTGTTTTTAACGCAGTCTGAACTTATCTGCAGGTTTTTTTCGGCAAAAGCCGGATCTGAATGACAGGAGCAGGAATTCATTTAGTATGCAGTAATAAATGACTGTTATTTTTCAGGGAGTGATTTTTGTTATGTCAAAAAAAACAGTTGCAGTAATTTTCGGAGGCAGATCTCCTGAGCATGATGTATCTGTTACTTCTGCTGCAGGTATTCTGCAAAATATTGACAGAGAGAAATTTAATGTTGTACCTGTGCGGATATCCAAATCCGGAGTATGGACTTATTTGAAAAATGTTGAAATTCCTGTGAGCCCGGATAAACTGGAGTCTGACGGGCCGGAACTGTTTTTACGGAATCCCTCTGATCCGGGGTTTCTTATTTATGAAAACGGTTCACTGGAAAAGCTTGATATGGACGTTGTTTTTCCGGTTCTGCACGGGCCTTTCGGAGAAGACGGCACTATTCAGGGGATGCTTCAGATGTCAGGAATTCCTTTTGTAGGCGCCGGAACAGCAGCTTCTGCAATAGGTATGGATAAAGTCCTGATGAAAGAGATTTTTCTTCAGGAAAATTTACCTGCTGTTGACTTTATCTGGTTCCTGAGAAAGAACTGGACAAAAAACCGTTCCGTAATTATAAATGCCGTGGAAAAAGAGATAGGTTATCCCTGTTTTGTAAAGCCTGCCAATGCAGGCTCAAGCATTGGTATTTCAAAAGTTAAAAGTAAGGAAGAGCTGGACGATGCAGTGGAAAAGGCAGCAATGTACGACAGAAAAGTTCTTGCTGAAAAAGCTGTAAATGCCAGAGAGCTTGAGTGCGCAGTACTGGGAAATGATTATCCTGAAGCATCGGTTGTCGGAGAAATTATTCCAGGGAATGAGTTCTATGATTACGACGCAAAATATCAGAACAAGGACAGCAAAACAATAGCTCCGGCGGATATTACTGAAGAGGTGTCAAAGAGAGTTCAGGCTCTTGCAAAAAAGGCTTTTTCTGCTATTGACTGCGCAGGTATGGCAAGAGTGGATTTTTTGTTTGATTCTGAAAAAAATGAAATATTTCTTAATGAGATAAATACAATTCCCGGATTCACGCCCATCAGTATGTATCCTGTGCTTTGGGAAAAAACAGGTATTTCATATACGGATTTAATTACAAAATTAATAGAGCTTGCATTTGAGAGGTTTGAAGATTTATCCCGTTCAATTTTTGTTTAAGCCGGCAGGTTGAAGACAGACCGAACATTATGAAAAAGGGTATTTTAAATGATTAAACTTGAAAATCTGAGTAAAAATTTCGGTTCTTTAAAAGCAGTTGATAATATAACACTCCAAATCCCTGACGGACAGATCTGCGGATATCTGGGGCCTAACGGTGCAGGTAAAACCACAACAGTAAAACTGCTGACTACAATGCTGAAACCTGATGCAGGTAAAGCGTGGATTAACGGGTTTGATATTATAACTCAGTCTTTTGAAGTGAAAAAAAGTATCGGTTATGTCCCCGAGTCAGGCAAATTGTACAAAAGCCTTACACCTTATGAATATCTTATGTTTACAGGTTCTCTGTACAATGTTGAGCAAGAAATACTTGAAAAACGTATTAATGAGTTTGCAAAATTTTTCGGATTTGAAAACCAGATTCACACAAGAATGATTTCCTTTTCAAAAGGAGAAAAGCAAAGGGTTGTTATAACGTCAGCTTTAATCCACAATCCTTCTGTGCTTTTTCTTGATGAGCCTCTGAGCGGATTGGATGCTACAACAGTACTTAAATTCAAAGAGCTTTTAAGAGATATGGCAAATAAGGGAAAAACAATTTTTTACTGTTCTCACATTCTTGAAGTTGTGGAAAAACTCTGCGACAGGGTTGTTATTATTGATAAGGGAAGAATAATAGGTGACGGCTCAGTAAATGAGCTGGAGAATATGACAAAACAATCTTCACTTGAAGATGTTTTTAGACAGTTAACCGATGCAGGAGATGTGGGCTCTGCAGTTGCAGCTCTTTCAAAAAGTATTAACAACCAGGGGAATTAGACTATGCCGGATTCTTCAAAACTATTCGGGATAGACAGGCAGCAGTTTGTTGCGCTGTTAAAGCTGCACCTGAAACTTGATTTCAGGCCGCGGTCTGCACCACAGAATACAAAAAAGAGATTGATTCCCCAGGCTCTTTTACCCTTTGTTGTTTACGGCTGGTTTGGCTTTTTTCTGGCTCTTTCCCTTCTGACAAAAGGAGCCTCAACTCAGGTTTATGCTTTTTTTGTCATAAGTTACACAATGGTAATGGTGTTTTTTGCGGTTCTTCATGAATTTGACATCATATTGATAAATCCTGATGATATGGAAATTATCGGGTACAGGCCTGTACATTCAAAAACGTTCAGCGCTGCGAAATTAGCCAATTTTGTAATTTATATATCTCTTCTATCTGCAAGCCTTACGTTTCTGCCGGGCGCAATTGCGTTTTTTCTTAACGAAAGCACGGTAATTTATCCTTTCTTGTTGTTTTTTTCGGCTTCTGTTTCAAGTCTGGTTACAGGTTTTTTTGTTGTAATTCTCTATACATTGCTGCTGCAGAGAATTTCTGCTGTAAAACTTAAGGAATTTATAACATATATGCAGGTTGGTTTTACTCTTGTGATTTTTCTGGTTTATCAGCTTATACCCCGGATTGATCCCCGTGTACTGCAGTCAGGTTTTAATGATGTGTCCCTCTGGTTCTTACTTGCACCGTCAGTCTGGTTTACAGGATTTACTGAGATTTTCAGTAAAAACCCGGATTTGTTTATTATTTATGCAAGCTTCGCAGGTGTGATTGCTTCAATTATTGTAATTTTTACAGGGGGAATGAAATTTTCCGCAGCAGGCGCAGGATATTTGTCGGAAAAGTTAAAAGAGAGCGAATCTGTTTCTGTTAAGCCAGGTACTGTTTCTCAAAAAACCGGTTTTGGAAAGAGCAGTGAGACTAAGGCCGGGTATTTTCTTACCATGTTAATGATAAAAAGAGACAGAAGTGTAAAAGCGGGCATATTATCACTCAGCGCTATTGTTGCAGCTTCCGCGTTAATGTCCTATTTTGACGGAACTATGACAGATCCATTTATTAAAGAATCCGGTACAGGATTTTCTTATGCATTTATGTTTTCAATATTTATTGTTTTTGCTTTTATAAATTTCATACAGTATTCTACAGACTGGGAAGGTGCATGGGTGTTTAAAATTTCACCGATGCGGAACCCCGGGAAACTATACAGAGGAGCTAATGCAGTAATTCTTTCAAGAGTACTTGTTCCTGTTTATCTGGTTGTATTTGCCGTGTATCTTTTACGGATAAGGTTTTTTCACGCATTTTTGCAGATAGTTGTAATGTTTGTATTCGGAGTGCTGTCACTGTGTCTCGGGCTTTTTCTTGTTAAAGATTTCCCGTTTTCAAAAAAACGTGTAAGAGGGCAAAGGTCCCGTTCTCTTGGGATGATATTCTACACTGTACCTGTGTTAATCCTTTACGTAGTGTCGGGGAAATTTATCTACAGAGGCGGTTTGTATTATATACTTTCAGTTTGTGTGTTGATTTTATTGAGTTTTGCTGTTGAATATTTTGCTGTCAGGAGACTGGGGCAAGTTATAGACAAATCGGAAGATTTTTAATGGAGAGAGGTGTTAAGATGTTTAATCAGATTATTAAATTTTCAGGGGTTATTATGCTGGTTCTATCGGTGCTTAGTAATTGCAGTAAAAGAGATCCTTCTGTTGATATGATTCTGAAGAACGGTGTGATTTTTACAGGAACTGATAAAGGCGTGGTTAATGCTCTTGCAGTAAACGGGGATAAAATTTTTGCAGCAGGGGAGTTGCAGGATATTTTAAAATTAAAAGGCCCTGAAACCGAGATTATTGATTTAAAAGGCAGGTTCGCATGTGCAGGGTTTAATGATGCTCATCTGCACCTCTTAAGCGGCGGATTAAGCATGATGGAGGTGGATCTTACAGGTGTTACTTCCCTGAGAGATTTCAGAAGAAGGGTTGCAAATCAAATAAGAAAAACAAAACCCGGAGGCTGGATACTTGGAAGAGGATGGGATCAGAACCTCTTTAAAGATAAAAAGTGGCCTACAAAAAGATTTCTTGATGCAGTTGCGCCTGACATACCAATATATCTCCGAAGAATCTGCGGACATGCTGTTCTTGTTAATTCCAAAGCGCTCCGTATTGCTCATATTTCAAAGGATACACCTGATCCTCCGGGCGGTGAGATAGTAAGAGATGTAAAAACCGGAGAACCTACAGGTGTTTTAAAAGAGAGTGCAATGGAATTGGTTTCTCAGTACATTCCCGAGCCTGACAGAGAGTATAAAACAGAGGCTGTAAAACTTGCTCTTAAAGAGTTCAGGAGACTGGGAATAACAAGTGTACAGGAAAACACTTCTGCTGAGATGTTTGAAATTTATAAAAGTCTTGAAAAAAGCGGTGACCTTACATGCAGAATAACAGAAATGGTTCCTGTTGAAACAGGATTCGACAGGTGTGAGAAGCTGCGGAAAAAATATAACAGCCCTTATGTGAGATTTGGATTGTTAAAGGCCTTTGCAGACGGAAGCCTTGGAGCGAGAAGTGCAGCTATGTTTGAACCGTATCTCGGTAGTCCTGTAACAACAGGGCTACCCCAGTATACTCAGGATGAACTGAATACCCTTGTAGCTGAAGCAGACAGAAGAGGATTTCAGATGGGGATTCATGCAATAGGAACAAAAGCTAATAATATGGTTCTGAACGCTTATGAGTATGCTCAGAAAATCAACGGGAAGAGGGATTCAAGGCACAGAATAGAACATGCGCAGGTGCTTATAAAAGATGATATCACAAGGTTCAGAGAACTAAGTGTAATAGCATCAATGCAGCCTTTTCACTGTATTGATGATATGCACTGGGCGGAAAAATTTATCGGGAAAAGAAGGTGCAGATATGCGTATGCGTGGAACAGTCTAAGGCAGAGCGGAGCTGCCATTGCTTTTGGTACTGACTGGCCTGTAGCGCCCTTAAATCCGCTTGTAAGCATATACGCGGCAGTTACAAGACGGGATACAACAGGATTTCCTCCGGAAGGATGGTTCCCTGAGGAGAGACTGTCTGTGCATGAAGCGATTTTAAATTATACAACAGGCCCGGCATTTGCAGAATTTATGGAAGACAAAAAGGGAGTGTTAAAGAAGGGCATGTTTGCAGATATTGTTGTTCTTGATAAAAACATTCTTAAAGTTGCTCCGGAAGAGATTCTGACTGCAAAAGTTGTATATACAATTGTAGGAGGAAAGATTGTTTATAAATCTGTAAAATAGATGTTGTTTCCGGTTGTTTTTTTATTAGCACAGAGAAGAGAACAATTTTTGTGTGAATGTAGATATAAGGGACTTATTAAAAACTTGCACAAAACAGATTAGTTGAGTATATTAAACATAATGAATATTGGCAATTTAAGGCTTGATACAAGGTCAATGCTTGCGCCAATGGCAGGAGCTGCAGACCGTGCATTCAGATTAACAGTAAAGAAATTTGGCGTTGGCCTGATGTTTTCCGAGCTTATCAGTAGTGACGGACTTTTATATGCCAGCCCGAGAACTGAGAAACTTTGTGAGATACTTGATGATGAGAGGCCGTTCGGGCTTCAGATTTTCGGCAGTGATCCTGCAGTTATGGAACAGGCTGCCAGACTTGTTGAAAAGTACAAACCTGATTTAATAGATATTAATTTCGGATGCCCTGTTAAAAAAGTTGTTAAACGGGGTGCAGGTGCTGCTCTTTTAAAAGACCTTGACACACTGTATGAAATAGCTTCAAGAATTGTCCAGGCTGTTTCTGTTCCTGTGTTTGCAAAAATCAGGAGCGGATGGGATGCAGATTCAATAAATGCGGTGGAAGCTGCAAAACTTCTTGAGCAGGCAGGAGTGGAAGCTGTAACTGTTCATGCAAGGACCAGAAGTATGGGGTACAGCGGCAGAGCGGACTGGAATATTATTAAAGATGTAAAACAGGCTGTTTCAATTCCTGTTATTGGCAACGGGGATATTACTGATCCGGAATCTGCAGAGAAAATGATTTTACAGACAGGGTGTGATTTTGTAATGGTGGGCAGGGGCGCTCTCGGAAAACCGTGGATTTTTCGTCAGATTGACGCTTTACTTTCTGAAAAAGAGATTATCCCTGATCCGGAAGATCATAAGAAAATTGATATTTGCATCAGTCATTTTAATCTTGCCGTTAAAATGCTTGGCAGGGAACGCGGAGTTAAAGAGATGCGCAAACATATAGGCTGGTATGTGAAAGGTATGAGAAACAGCGCCGGATTAAGAGGTAAAGTATTTTCATTAACTGACCCTGAGAAGGTTATCGAAACTCTTATGGAATTTCGCAGCAGTCTTGTAAGGGATGTGTAAACAGAGGCATCCTGACAGAAACTACAGGAGGGTACAATGAAAAAGATTGCGTTGATAGTTTTTTTGTGTATGTTATTTTGGAGTGTGGGATCAGCTCAGTGGTACGGGTACTATCCCACAGGAGATACCAATGAATTAGACGGCGGTATAGGAATAACATGGATTGACAATCAGGCATATTATCAGATTAGTTTTCAACCTGATATTTCAATCGGGAAATTCGGAATTGGTCTGGGGTTGAATCTCCTGTACAATGTAAATACAGGGAAAATCCGATCACAGGACTGGGATACAAAAGCAGATTACGCGCGTATTATCCGCTACCTTCGTTACGGATACAAGGGAGATTCTTTTTACGCCAGAGTAGGGGCTATAGACGCAGGAACCCTGGGGCACGGACTTATAATGAATTATTACAATAACCAGATTAATTATGATATGCGTAAACTTGGAATGGCTTTTGATCTGGATCTCGGTGTTTTCGGTTTTGAGACATTTACAAACAATCTGGGAAGATTTGAAGTTGTAGGTGGCAGAGCTTTTGTCCGGCCTCTTTACAAATCAAATATGTTTATGATAAAAAATCTGGCTTTTGGCGGTACTTATGTAACAGACCTTGATCCGGATTCATGGAAAGCTTCAGACGATAAAATTTCCGAATGGGGAGTTGATGTGGAACTTCCTATAATTAAGACGAAGTATTTTAATTTAATAACATACTTCGATCATGCTCAGATTAATAATTTCGGAAGCGGTCAGTCTTACGGTTTTAAAGCTGAAGTAAACAAAATGGAGAGTATATTTGATTTTGAATTTGTATTTGAAAGAAGAAATCTCGGTAAACAATTTATTTCCAATTATTTCGGGCCCTTTTATGAAATTTTAAGAAACACAACTCTTGGTGAGCTGATTGAATATTATGAATCTCTTGGCGGAGACGTAAGCTCCATTCCGGAAGAGTACAAAGACGCTATTTACGAAATTCCCGTAACAAAACAGATGCTTCTTCCTATGATGAGCGAGAAACGAAAGGGATGGTTCGGAGGACTCAGAGTCAATTTCCTGCGCCTTGTTACTGCAGTGGGAACATATCAGAAAATAGACGGCCAGGATGACAGCGGTCTTATGCACATGGGAGCTGCCCTTTCAAGATCTATTCCGTTTATAAGTTTAGAAGCAACTTATGATAAATGGGGAGTTAACAGCGTAAAAGATGCAATGACACTTGATTACAGATCTGTTGCCAGATTCGGAGTAGGATATAAAATTAAACCCTATCTCCTTCTGTACATGGATTACATCTGGAACTTTAAGCTGAACAATGAAACAGGAAGATACGAACCGCAGGAGAGGTTCCAGCCAAGACTCGCATTCAGATACAATTTTGGCGGATTCTGATAAATAATAAGGAAAAGCCCCGGTTTTGCCGGGGCTTTTTGGCATGGAAGGTAAAACTGTGGACTGGTCTTCAGTTTAAAGGGTTATTTATTTTTCCTTCAAATAAAACGGTTCCACTGCTTTTTTCGTAAATCACAAAAACAAACGGACGGTCAATATTAATTGACATGCCTGTACTTGTGTACCTCATTTCAACAACAGTAACTGCTGCGGCTTCTGTTCCCTGTTCATCAACACTTACATATGTTTTATGAATTACCCTGTCAATGTATAGCTCAAATGTTTTGCACATACGGGAAAAGTCAGCCTGACGACCGGAGAAAGCTTTTCTCATTCCCATCTTCTTTAACGTATCATTTAAAGTGACTTCATAACGGGTTTCAAATCTGGGAAGAATTACTGTTATTTCCTGTTTGCCTGAATCAAATTCTGTTACACACTTGTTCCATAAACTGCTGTTGAGCAGTCTGACGATATCTTCCGCTTTTTTCCCGGATTTCGGCAGAAAAAGAGCCATGGCAAAATCACCGTTTCCGTAATCAAGACTTACCGCCTGAAAATCGTCAGTTTCAAAATAGGGGAGATCAGCTTTCATCTGCATCATAGGACATTCAACCTGCTTTCCGGACAGGGTTGTAAATTCGCCCTGAAAAGTTTTTTCCTTGTCAAATGTGTATTTCCAGATTCCTTTAAAATATATTGCATTAATTAAAAACATAACGGTCATGGGGTCTATTTGTTTGATAATCTCTTTTATTTTGCCGTTTGTGTTTGTACTTACCCATGAATTTATTATATCAACTGCGTCGCTTGATGCAAAATCAAGAGGCCGGATTTCCGCGTCATAATATTTTTTATTGATGTCAAGAAAAGTCTGTTCAACAGGAAAACCTTGTCTGTACCATATTGAGTTTGATATGTTAAGTATCACATCCGGATCTGCATGAGTCAGAAGAGACATAAGGGAACTTAATGCGCTGTTTAAATCTTCCTGTGTAAGATTCCCGAATCCGAGAACAGAAAGCATCTCCTGCAGGGTTTCTCCGTTTGCTCCGTTTGCAGTCATTGCAAGAGCATAAGAAATACTGAGAGGAGATATAAAAACGTTCGAATCATTTTCAGCGGATGCCAGTTCTTTAAAAATTTTAAAACTGAAGTCAGTGGTGCTGTTTGCAACGGTTTTTTGCATCGGAGAAAGGTTGATTGGTTGAGATCCTGAAAACGGTGCAAAGTTTTTTGAACAACCGTAAAAAAGTACTACTGTAAATATGGCTGCAAGGGAAAAGAGCCTTTTCATTTTTTGCCTCCTTTAAAAGGATAAAAGTTGAAATCTATCCACCATTGAAACTCTTTTAATTCCGTTGAATAGTATGTTTGAGTATAATCCGGCACCATGAGAAGCTGAACGTCAAAATATTTGTTTGGTGATATTCTGACCCCGAAAAGAAGATTTGTTGACACTGTATTTCTTATTTCATCAGGTTCCGTGTATCTTTCCCCGAAGTTTTCTTTTTTGTCTGTTTTACCATTTTCATTAATAGTTCTGTATTTCAGGTATGCAGTGGTTACATCTGTAATTTTATAGCTTGTCATGGTTCTTGTAACTCCGAAAATAAGCAGTATCTTATCTGTAATTTTATAATTAGCAAAAACAGGGATCTGAAGAGAGGAAATTTTTGAAGAAAATTCCCATTCAAGAAGTTTGTCCTCATTTACAGCACTGATCCACTGGTTTTCGGAATTTGTTGATTCCCAGTAACCCTGCCGAAATCTTCCTGCAATAACCTGCTCCTCTGTTGAAAGCGTCCTGGTGCTGAATCTTGCATGTAAACCAAGGCCCAATGTTGTTCTTCTGTCAACCGGCCATATAAACCCTGCTCCAATGTGATGCAGAACTCCTTTCCATGTTCCTGAGCCTTGTCTTGTATCACTTAAATTGCTTATATATTCACTGGAGTAAGTCCAGTCACTGCTTTCGTTGTGGTTGTTGCTGTAAGATGTGTCTGTTGTGGCTCCTGTAAGGTCAATATTAATATTCTGCCTCTCCTGTTTGTAAAAAATGTTGAACTTTGTGCCTGATTCAGACAAAATAGTAAAATTCAATCCACCGTAAATTGTATTCCCTTTGTGTTTCCAGGTTTCGATACCTTTTCCGTCGCTGAAATAATAATACCAGCTTGTGCCTTGATTTATTGTGCCATTCTGGTACAGACTGCTGTTAGCCCAGTTTCTGGCCTGATCAATATCTCCCCACAAGTATCCTAAAACTGCGCCTCCGGAGACTTTTTGCGACAGTTTTGTTTCAATCCCTGCTGATATGTCATAATGAGAGTAGTCCTGGTTCCGTGAATTAAGATAACTGTTTCTGGATTTATTATCATCCGACATTCCGTTATCCCACTGATAAGTGTTCTCATATTTTCCGTTTCTGTTATAAATTACTGCTGAGCCTTTAAACCCCAGATTGATTTTATTGGTGAGACTGAAACCTGTAAACAAAGATACAAAATTGCCTGACTGATGCATATTGTCAGAGCCTCTGTATCTGTCAGTCACATTCATATCCGAAATTTCTGCTGATTTATTCCCTGCAAAATCGTAGCCTACAAGGGATCTGTACACACCCTGAGGAATTTCATAAAAATCCTCGTCAATAAATATTGACTGATATGTAAAACCAAAAATTACAGGATTATTGTTTATACTGAATAGTTTGCTGAAATATGCCAGAGAAATAATTGGTTCTGTTTCTCTTCTGGATTCCACCCAATACCATGGATAAGGAATATAGTAATCCGTGTAGCTTCTGAAATTCATAACATAAGGCCCGCGGCTGTTTTTCTGCCTGTTATTTCTGAAATTAATATATCCGTATCCGTTTAAAAGTGTATCACTGACAATTGAAGCCGGATTAATGTATAAGTTTAAAAGAGGATTGTCAGCAATTCCCGGAAGAGATGAACCGAAATTGCCTATTCCAAAGGGGTTAACATAGACAGGACGGAAAAAGAATTTGTTCTGCTCAAAACTTTTTTCCATAACAACTTCGCCAAAATATTGGGCACGAAGATTAACGGAACATATAATCAGAATTGCAGAAATCAAAAAGTGTTTTTTCATTTTTCCCTCCGAAATATGGTTTGCTTTTGAAGATAGAGGATACAAGTATTGTGCCATAGAAAATATAATTCTTCTGAGTTTTAACTGGAAGTATTAATTTAATGGTAAAATAGAGTTATTAAAAATATAAATATCTTATAAAACGCTTAAGAATTTTTCTTTGTTTGTTAATTTTTGTTTTTGTATTCATTTTATATTGTACAGTTCTTTGTTTCTAAGGTTAATTTATTGATTTTGTTAAGATTGCGGGTGGGCACTTTTTTTAGAAAATCCCGATTCTTACTATTATATTTTAAAAAAGAGAATCGGGAAAAAATCCCGGCTGCTGAAAATCTCCTGAAATGCTCAGTCGTTCGCTAAAAGTTCGAAACTCATCCCGATTCTGATTATTGTATTTTTTTCTGAAAGAGAATCGGGACTCAGACAACCGAACTTTTTTAACGCTCACTCCGTCGCATTTCCGGGCGGAGATTTTCAGATGCCGGAAAGAAAAGGATATGCAATTTATTCAATAACATCTTAAATTTATTGCACTTAGCTAATTAAATTATGATTATATGATAAATTAAAAACTGATTGATATTACTTATAGATATGAAAAAATAACAACTCTTTTCAGCAAAAACCGAAAATAACGATTTTCGTGCATAAAAATAAATTGATTTTGAAAAACAGATATAAAAATCCTCAAAAATCTGATGAATCCTCAAAAATCTGAGGGTTTGCCTGTAACATCATGTTCCTGTTTTTCCGTCAGGTGAAGTTACCTCTGTAATTCATCTGAAGCATAGACAAGGTATGTTCTTATAAGATTATCAGAATAGTTTTGTTAATATACAGCGGGTTTTACATCAGAATCTGTGAGAATATCCGACAGTAATCACGGATTTTTTATAGAATCTTTCTCTGAAAGGTGATTCGTTTTTATAAAAAGCAAAACGGATTTTTATACTGTTTTTATCCCCGAAATCTCTTGCCAGATCACCTATAATAAAACTGTTCTCCTCAAACTCAGTTTTGGGCCTGACCATTAATATTGGTGCGACTTTTTCTTTGTATGCCTTCTTCTGAACAGCGCCTTTAATTGTTAATGTAATGTTTTCCGTTATAGCTCTGGCAATTGTAAAAGAGAATTTAGGTCTTCTGTAAGAATAACCGAAGCTGTTTGACAGGTTTGTGTCAAAACTTATGTCTGCATCAATAAACACTACTGAGAAGGCCTGCAGGTTCAGGGATACTGAGTATATGTTGTCATTCTGCCGGAATGATTTTCTTATCCAATTATCCGAAGTATCCGGATTTTTCGTATAGTCAAACGCATCTCTTAAGAAAACTCTTTTTGCGGCAAAGGATCTTACAGACAAGGAGAGACTGCCTGAGAATTTGTATGTAAAAGAGCCGCCTGCTCCTGCGCATGTGTAGGAGAAATCCGGATCATCGGGCATATTGAACTTTATCAGATCCGCATAAAACTGTAATACAAAACCGGGCTTCGGAGTTAAAATTATTCCCTGATGAGAGTTAAAGAGCTGATAATTTATTCCGTTAAAGTAGTATTTAAATTTCGCAGTACCATCAAAATTTATAACAGAAATCCGGGTTACCGGCAAACGAAGGTTTACTGCGCTGTTAAATGATGCTCTGTTTTCAGAGCTGAATCTGGTGTACAGACTCATACCTCCGGACAGAGAGTATGCCCCGTAAATTTTAAAAGCTGTGTTAAAAGATGATCTTCTGTGGAAGAAAACCTGATATGTATTATCTGCGCTCCGGCCTGTTGTGTCTCTTAAAACATTTGTGTCTGTACCGGAAAAAAACTCAATAAAAGAAATACTCCCGGATTGAGCATAAATTCCGCATACAAATAAAAGATTTAAGCTGAAAATTAAGAAGTATGAAAAAGTCAAGTTTTTAAACTGATTATTTCCCGGCATTTTGTTTCCGTTTTTCAGCAAGCTGGTTAAAATGATGTGCTTCTGTTTTCAGACTGTCCTGTATCTTAGTAATTTTATTGATATAATTTTCCATATCCTTAATAAATTTCTTAAGTGATTTGGGGGAGGTTGAGAGTTTATTTAATTTTAGAGGAGAATCTTCAAACAGAGTTATCTGTTTTAAATCGGGATTTTTATTATCATATGAGAGTTCGGAATTGAGAGCTCTTGTACCGGAGAGTAATGGTTTTTGTGACAGAGTTCTCTCTTCGTTTTCATCAAAAAGTGTCAGATCAATGCTTAGTTCGGTTATACGCTGCCTGATTTTCATTTCCTGTTTAAGGTTTTTTGCAAGCTTTGCAAGTTCTTTTTTTTGCTTTTCTAAGTTCTCAGCTCTGTCAAGAAGCATGCTGCTTTTAAGCCTGAGACTCGAAGGCGTATCCCACGAATTGGGCGCTATTTTTACAGGCGTAATGCCCTTAACATTTTTTCTGTAAAGAGCCAAATCAATCCTGTGTTTTTCAGCGAGGAGAGCCGAAAGCTCTTCTGACACTGCTTTATCCGAATCGCTGTTTTTTTCGACGGCAAAAACAAGAGAGTCAATTCTGGCGCTTATGAGGTCGGAAAGCTTGTTATACAAAAGGTAAAGTTCAGAACGCAGTTTATCCAGAAAAATATTCAGATGTTCCTCTCTTTTTCTCATGCTGATGGATTTATTCAGCAGTTGTTCAAGTTTTTTGTGCTCTTTTCTGCCCTGTTCTTTTCCTGACAGAGATTTTATCTTAAAAGTTATCACTTCCGCACTGTCTAAGAGCATATTCTGTTCGTTTACCGTGGAATCAATTTTTGCCTGTATTTTTATGATTTTAAGACGGGTCAAATCTATATTGTCTTTTTGTGCATAAACAGGATGTCTTATTAAAAAAAGTAGAGCGAGAGACACTATTATTTTGTTACGTATATTGTTCATTTAAGCGCCTTAATGTCTGTTAATATTAAGTTTATCAAGCTTGTAGTAAAGAGTGCTTTCTTTTATTCCCAAAAGTCTGGCAGCTTTTGCTTTTACACCTCCGGCGTTCTCCATAGCTTTTTTTATAAGATCTGTTTCCAGTTTTTTTAAATTGTCTTCAAGATTTAAACTTTCCGAAAAAACATTCTGTTTTTGCTGCGAGTCTGACATGAAAAAAAGATCATCAACTGTAATCCTGCTGGTTTCGCAAAGTACAAGTGCCCGCTCAATTATATTCTGCAGCTCTCTGACATTGCCTGGCCATGAATAATTGATAAGAACCTGCATTGCCTTATCACTGATCTGAATATTGTGTCTGCCTATTTCTGCTCCGGTTTTCTTTATAAAATGACGAACCAGAAGGGGGATGTCTTGTTTTCTGTCTCTCAAAGGAGGCAGCACTATGGGAAGTATGTTCAATCTGTAATAAAGATCCTCTCTGAACAGGCCGTTTTTTACTTTTTCCATCAGATCACTATTTGTGGCCGCAATAATTCTTACGTCAATTTTTATTGTACGTTCTCCGCCTACCCGTTCAAATTCCTTTTCCTGCAGAACCCTTAAAAGTTTAACCTGGGTTTCAGGAGGAAGATCTCCGATTTCATCGAGAAAAAGCGTGCCCTGGTCTGCCAGTTCAAATCTTCCTCTTTTCTGCTTGATTGCTCCTGTAAATGCTCCTTTTTCGTGCCCGAAAAGCTCGCTTTCAAGAACTCCTTTTGCAAGAGCTCCGCAGTTTACCCTGATAAAAGGTTTATCTTTTCTTGTACTGTTAAAGTGAATTGCCCTGGCAGCAAGCTCTTTTCCTGTCCCGCTTTCTCCGAGGATAAGTACTGAAGTGTTATTTTTTGCCACTTTTTCAATTGTCCGGTAAACCTTCTGCATTACCTCGGATTCGCCTATTATTTCACCGTAATTAAACCTGATTTTATCCTGATCTCTTAAGTAGATATTTTCATCTCTGAGCTTTGCAGCTTCCTTTTTCTGAAGAATAATTGAAACCGCTTTTTCGGTTTTAACAAGAAGCTCATCTCCTGAAAAAGGTTTTGAGATAAAATCCAGGGCTCCTTTTTTCATTGCTTCAACTGCAACATCAACTGTTCCGTATGCAGTAATTATAATGACCTCTGTATCAGGATTAACTTTTTTTGCATATTTTAAAATTTCAATGCCGTTTTTACCGGGCATTCTGTAATCTGTTATTACCAGATCTGTTTTTTGTTTATTTAACAGTTCAATTGCATCTGTTCCGTTATTTGCCTGGAAAACAGTGTAGTTGTGTCCTGACAGGGTTTCTGCAATACCTTTACGCATTGTATCATTATCTTCAACAATCAAGACAGATATTTCGGAAGTTTTATTCTTCACTTTTTAATCCTGATTTGGTTTTTTAAAAGATAACTCAAATTCCGTGCCATTTTCCGGACTACTTTTAAAGTTTATATTAATCATGTTTTCTTCTGCAAGAGATTTTACTATCGAAAGTCCCAGTCCGGTTCCGTTTTCCCTGGTAGTAAAGAACGGAGAGAAGATATTTTCCCTGATTTCAGTGCTGATACCGCAGCCGTTATCTTTAATTATAAGCCTGACAAAATCGTTGTAATTTTCCGTGCGGATTATTATTTCACCGTCATCTGAAAGAGCTTCAATTGAATTTCTTAAAAGATTTATCAGAATCTGATGCAGGTGAGATTCATCAGCACAAATGCGGCATGAATCCGGTATTTCAGTAACTATTGAAACGGATTTTTTTTCAATGTCTGTTTTAAGCATGTCAATAGTATCAATAACCGCATCTTTTAAACTGCATATTGATCTTAACGGTTTTTTTGGTGTCGCATAATTTAAAAATTCATTTACAATGTTCTGCAGATGCTTTAGTTCTTTTGAAATTGTTGTACAATATTCCTGTTGTTTTTTCTCTTTTACCTGTTTGGAAAGGAGGTCAGTGTAAAGTTCAATGCCGCCGAGAGGATTTCTTATTTCATGTGCAATGCCTGCAACAAGGGCTTTTAGTTCATCCTGCCTTTTTATTATGTTTTTCCGCATATGCTCCATGGTATTGGCAAGCATTCCGATTTCAGTTCCTGATTTAACGGACACCTGCTGATTATAGTTGCCCTTTGCAATTTGTCCGGAAATTCCTGCAAGTTTTTTAATCTGGCGGGTAAAAATCGCTGCAATTATACCTCCTATTAATGCAGCAGCAAGGACTCCCATTACTCCGATTAAAATGAGTTTTTTATCCAGAACAGCAACCTGGTTTAAAAACGAAGCATCTGCTTCAACTCCAATGCCCCCTACAATATCATTTTGCGCAAAAAGAGGAGCAAAACCTGTCATGTGAAGACGATTTTCCGGAGTTTTGAAAATTATTGAGTGGCATGCAGAGCCATTGAAAATATTTTCCGTTTCATCAGGATAGAATTTCAGAATAAACAATTCTTCCTGATGTCTTACGGTTGAATCAGTGTCAATTATGCTTCTGCCGTTTTTATCAAATAAAAAAATTCTTTCCGCATTAATTGTTTCTGCCATGCGCATAAGTTTTTTTCTGAAGTAGTCTGTAACCCTGGTGCCGCTTTCCATAGTCAGAAATTCAATCTCTTCGCTGTTAAAAATAATACCCACAGATGATGCGGCAGACGACAGTTTCTGTCCCAGTTGTTCTTCCATTGCAGAATAAACAGACCAGTGAAGAACATAGCCGCTTACAATCAGTAAAAGTGCTGCAAACAGCGTAAAGTGCATAATAAGTATGTTCTGAATTTTTGAAAAGAATTTGATCATTTATTTTTCCGCGGTCAGAACCGTTTTTTCAGGTTCTTTAACACATGAAAGTACAAAAGCTCCGGCTGTAAAAAACAGGACAAGTGACAGAATCCCTGCTCTGCCGGAACCTGTAATCTGGCTGACAAGCCCGAATATCGCAGGGCCTGCAACTCCGGCAAATTTCCCGCTGATATGGTAAAATGTGAAAAATTCCGATGATTTCTCTCTTGGTATAATCGAGCCGAAAAATGACCGGCTCAGAGCCTGGGCTCCGCCCTGTACAATACCTACTGTAAAAGCAAGTGCATAGAAGTGAACAGCAGTGTGCATAAAAAATGCGCTTACGGAAATTCCGGAATAAACTGAAAGTGTTATAAGAATTGATTTTTTAGTTCCGATGCGGTCAGCGATTTTACCGAACAGAATAGTAAAAGGCGCTGCAACTGCCTGTGTAAGAAGAAGTGCACCAACCAGGTCAATAGTTTTAATGCCTATTTCATCTCCGAATGCTGTTGCCATTTTTATTACAGTGCCTATACCATCGTTATAAATCCAGAAAGCTATCAGAAATCTGAAAATCTGTTTGTACTGTTTGATCTCTTTGAATGTCTGTTTAAGCTGGGAAATAGAATTTTCTATCAGATTTTTATCCGTTCGGGCGAAATTAACAATGTCCGGTTCAGGAACGTTTTTAAACAGTGGAATTGAAAAAAGCGCCCACCATACAGCCACACTTACGAATGATAACCTCATGGCAAGAACAGGTACTAATGTATTATCCTGGCCCACAGACTGCATAGGCATTTTAGCAATCATAAGTACATTTATTAAAAGCAGAATGCCTCCTCCGATATACCCCGCCGCATAACCGCGGGTAGAAACTTTGTTCAGAGTGCTTTTGTCTGCTATGTGAGGCAGAATTGAATCGTAAAATATTTCACTTCCGGAAAAGCCGGTACTTCCTATGATAAACAGCAGCGAAATAATAAGCCACTGTCCCTGGCCTGTTATACCAAGTAAAAAGGTTGATATTACACCTGTTATAAGAAAAGAACCCAAAAACTTTTTTTTACGTGGAAACAGGTCTGCTGAGGGCCCGAGTATAAGAGACAACACAGCTACAATTAACATTGTTACAGCGCTTGTATAACCCCACATTGCAGTTGCGAATCCCTGATGAACAGCTGAAACAGATGCCATGCCCACACGTCTGAAAAAAATAGGGAGTACTGCAGCCATCACAGTAGTTGCAAATGCCGAATTTGCCCAGTCGTACATGCACCAGGAATTAATTATTTTATTATTATTGTTTTTCATGATAAGCCGGATTTTATCCTCATATTTTAAAATAATACTTATGTGCATAATTGCAACAATTTATTTAAGACAAATGCAGCACCGTACAATGAGAAAAGACAAGGATAAAGGATTCCTGCTTTACTTCACCCTTCGGCTACGCTCAGGGTGCAACAAAAACACCAAAGAATATCGAACTCAGAACACTGATTTTTGATTTCAGATATTTTATCCGGTAACTTTTAAATCTTCATTTGATATTTATTTTACAAAAACGGTATATGGTATAAAGGTATATGGAGTATATTGGAGGGGCTTCCCTCGCTTAATCAAAGACCTCAGAGGTCTTTACCAAGTTTATTATAAATAGTTAATGCTTGAGGAGTAAGGATACAGGGAATATTTTTAGTGATTTATTTGAATAAATTTAACCGTTATCAAGCATTGTTAAGTCATGAGTATGTGTTGTACTGTTATTTTAATGCAAAACCGTAAAAAATCCGGTGAAAATTTTAGAGTTTCATTTTAAATTTGATTTTTGTAAATTATAACTGTAGCAGAAGTTCTCAAGATACAACGATATTTTTCAGAATAGATTCTCATTTATTCTGAGAAAGAGTTGCTTTAATTCCGGAGAGAATGGGGTGATTTCATGAAACGAAATGAATTAATCTATAAAATAAAACAGGCTGTTCATGATATTGAGCCTGATGCGGAGATAATTCTTTACGGTTCACAATCCCGTGGGGATGCCACTTCAGAATCCGACTGGGATCTGCTTATTCTGATTGACGGCCCTGTAAATGATGAACGGACAGATCGAATACGGCACAGGTTATATGAAACAGAATGGGAATACGGAGTAGTTATTTCTTCTATTGTGCGGAGCCGTGAAGAGTGGAATAGTAAACGCTATCAGGCTGTACCGTTTCATCAGCGTGTAGATCATGAAGGAATTAAACTGTGACAGAGTGGAGTAAAGATTTAGTATTATATCGTATTGACCGGGCACATGATACTCTGGAAGATGCCCGTATTCTTGCAAATGCAGAGAGATGGAATGCTTGTGTGAACAGGCTGTACTATGCATGTTTTTATGCAGTGTCTGCTCTGCTTCTACGTAATGGTTTGTCATCATCAAAACATTCAGGAGTACGCAGCCTTTTTAACAGGCAGTATGTTAAAACGGGTAAGGTGCCAAAAAAGATTGCACGGATTTACAATGATCTTTTTGAACGACGCCAGGAAAGTGACTACATTGATTTCGTAAGATTCCGGGAATCTCAGGTTCTGCCTTTAATTTCAAAAGCAGAGCAATTTGTTGAATTTATTATAAATCTGATTGAGAAAGAGATGAGTTGATTTGTTATTTTATATCCGAAATTTTATTGTTTTGATTGATGATAAATAAAGGAAGTATCCCCTTGCCTGTAAAAAATTGTCTTTTAGGCAGATACTGTATTGATTTAACCGGAAGAATCTCTTGTAATACCTCCTGCAAAGACCGCTACAAATAAGATAATAGAATAAAGACAAAACTGGGACAGAGGTTCGCCCGCAACGAACGCAAAGAAAAATGTAGAGGCAGGATGCATCCTGTCTCTTTTGCCGGCATCTGAAAATTTCCGTTAAAAAAATGTTAAAAAACGAACGCCCGCTGTAGGGGCAGACCTGGGTGTCTGCTCTTTTCTCTCGCAATGGAGGCAAAGGAAAGAAATACCATACTTTACCTCACCCTTCGGCTACGCTCAGGGTGCAACAAAAACACCAAAGAATATCGAACTCAGAACACTGATTTTATATGCCAGATTTGTTTGTCGGATACTTCTTAAATCTCAAATTCTCAATTGATATTCGATATTCTGTCCTTTAATTAAAAAATACTTTTTTAAAATAAATGATGCTGCATCATAAAATGATAAAAATAATTAAACCTTATTATGTATGCAAAACATCTTGACATTTTAACGTTATAACGTTATTTTGTGTTGTGAGAGGCGTACAAGAAAAAGGAGGAGAATTTTGGGTGCGTTAAAGAAAAGAGCTACGATTTATTTTGATCCTGATATTCATCGGGTTTTAAAAATAAAATCGGCATACTCTAATAAATCTTTGTCAGAGCTTATTGATATCGCAATAAGAAATGAATTGGCTGAAGATGAGGAAGATATCAGAGCATTTGCAGAGAGAGAAAAGGAACCGACTGTAACATTTGAATCTGTTCTAAGGGATCTGAAAAAGAATGGGAAAATATAAAATCGAATTGAAAAAATCGGCAGTAAAGGAACTTAATTCTATTCCTGATAAGAATATAAAGAGTATAATTAGAAAAATCAAATTACTGGCAGATAATCCAAGGCCTGACGGATGTATCAAACTGACCGGGAAAGAACAATACAGAATAAGATACGGAAATTACAGGATACTTTATTCAATAGAAGATGATAAACTGATAGTGTTTGTAGTAAAAATCGGCCACAGGAGGGATGTTTATAAATAGGGTGGTGTGCACTCTTGCAAAGAAAAACAAGGCTAAAGGATAAAGGTTAAAGGATAAAACAAAAACGGTATATGGTATAAAGGTATAAGATATCTTTGCCAGCATCCTGGAATATACGCTCCAACTTCAACTTTGGTCAGACAAAACCATGCTTTTGTTTTTAATTCAAAATTCAAAATTTAAAATTTCTTCTCCGGCATCTGAAAACCTCCGGTTTTTAATTCGTGTCAACCATGTCCGGCTTTTGACGGACGTGTCCGGCTTTTGACGGACGTGTCCGGCTTTTGACGGACGTGTCCGGCTTTTGACGGACGTGTCCGGCTTTTGACGGATGTGTCCGGCTTTTGACGGATGTGTCCGGCTTTTGACGGACGTGTCCG
>Ga0190359_1000680_pt1:7500-22621 | contig 22621 bp, 13 predicted proteins | sample 48721823_MG_FD_161269 | JGI IMG/M metagenome (GOLD analysis project Ga0190359, IMG submission 161269) | Hydrothermal vent microbial mat bacterial communities from Southern Trench, Guaymas Basin, Mexico - 4872-18-2-3_MG | ecosystem: Environmental > Aquatic > Marine > Hydrothermal vents... | reverse complement strand
GGTGAGTACATTGCCATTGATGGGGCTGTTTACTATAAGGGAAGAAAGATTATAGGTAAAGAGAACAGTTATGTCAGGCTGGAAAAATTCAAGGGTTATACCCTTGCCCTGTTTATACCTGACAGGCGGGTATACATTTTATCAGGAGGCAGGGTTAAGGACAGTCTTAAAATTGACCTTGAGGGTATCAATGACATATATAGATACGGAAATGACTTATTCCTGTTTGGTTCAGGAGAGATTTTTACATTCACACTGAGCGGAAGAACAGAGAAATTTGCACAGTTTCCCGTGAAGAACATAACAGGTATAAAAAGGCAGAGGGGGAGATGGTATGTCTCAACTTCAGAACCAGGAAGAATTTATGAAAAGGTGGGCAAGGAGTGGAGGGTGTTCTATGACCCCAATATTACAGAGGTAAATGCCTTTGCCTTTATTGGTGATACAGTATTTGTTTCAGGTAATCAGGTTCAGGGAAACCAGCTTCAGGGAAGAGTTATTGCAATTTATGGAAATGAGGAGACAGAGATATATAAAGGGTCGGGTGTAATATCAGGTGCAGGAACATGGAGAGGTTTTGTGTGTGGTGATGGTGAGGATGGTCAGATTGCAGTTTTCACAACAGAGGGGTTTAAACTGATTCAGGATTTGCCAGAAAAGGAGATTGTTGATATACATCAGGAAGGCAGAAACATTGTCATATGTACTGGTAAACCTGCAGGTGTCTATCACATGCTCATGATAAAATCAAAAAAGGGTGAATACACCACAAGGGTGATTGATGGAGGATACGGTGTGAAGTGGGGCAGGGTGAGATGGAGAGGAAAGGGTAGGGTTAAGGTGCAGTACAGAACAGGGAGAACTTCAAAGACAGACACCACATGGACTGGTTGGAGGGAGTTGAATAGAGAAATAAATTCAGGTGATAGATACCTTCAACTGAAGTTCAGCCTTCTTTCAGGAAATGATTTTATCAGGTTCATTGAGTTGAATTATCAACCCAGAAACCATCCTCCTGTGATAAAAGATTATGGGGTGCTTCCACCTGGTGTTGGATACGGTAATGCAGACAATTCTCCATTTGATAGGGCAATGATGGATGAGACCCAGAGGGCAAGATGGAAGGGGATGGGGTTTGTTATTCCAGACGGCTCATTCCTGGTGAAGACCGCGATTCTTAGATGTGTCTGGTGGAATGCTGAGGATAGGGATGGAGATAAACTTGTTTTCAGCCTGTACATAAAAAAGAAAGGTGAAAAGTACAGGTTGATAAATGATGCAATACAGGGGAATGCCTATTTCATTGATGCCTCTGTTTACCCAGAGGGAGAGTACTATTTAAAGATAGTCGCCAGGGACTATGAGACATCCTTTTATCCAGACAGTGATTATGCTGTAGTGGACTTTCTCATTGACAATACCCCACCTGTTTTGAAATCAGGTAAATTTAAAAATGGATGGTACTCAGGAGTGGTTGAGGATAGGCTTTCACCAATTTACAGGGTTTTTTACAAGTTTGAAGGAGAGGAGTGGTATGCCTCAATACCAGAGGATGGTGTTTTTGATGAGAAAAAGGAAGGGTTTAGATTCAGGGTTCCTGATGGCGAGAGGAAAGGGGCATTAAAGATTGAGGATAAACTTGGGAATTACAAAATTATACCGTTGAGGTTTGAATGAGGGTAGGTGTTCTCTACGGAGGCTGGTCTTCAGAGAGAGAGATTTCACTTATATCAGGGAAGAATGTTGCAGATGCGTTGAAAAGGCGTGGGTATGATGTTGTGCTAATTGATGTCCAGAGGGATTTCCCCGCGAGGGTTAAGGAGTATCACATTGATGTTGCATTTGTTATGCTCCATGGGACACCTGGTGAGGATGGGATTATTCAGGGTGTGCTTGAGTTTATGCAGATACCTTATACAGGTTCAGGGGTTCTTGCCAGTGGTCTTGCAATGGATAAGGTTCTCTCAAAAAAGGTGTTTATCTCCTCTGGTATTCCAACCCCTGATTACATTTATCCTGCCACGGAAAAACTCCCTTCTAACTGGGATTTCCCCGTTGTTGTGAAACCAAGGGCTGAGGGCTCATCTGTTGGTGTGAGCATTGTTGATTCGCCTGATGAGTTGCCAAATGCAATAGCCCTTGCATCAAAATATGGTGAGGTTTTCATTGAGGAGTATATTGATGGTATGATTGCAACCTGTGGGATTCTGGGTAATGAGGCTTTGCCAGTTCTTGAACTTGTTCCGGTAAGGAGAAGATTCTATGATTATAAGGCAAAATACACAGAGGGTGAGACCGAGTTTATAGTTCCAGCAAGGCTCAGCCATGAAGTTACTCAAAAAACTCAGGAAATTGCATTGAAGGCCCATCAGGTGCTTGGCTGCAGACACTTTTCACGGGTTGACATGGTTATAAAGGATGGTAAAGAGCCTTATGTTCTTGAAGTTAACACTGTTCCTGGCATGACCCCACTTTCAGACCTTCCCAAAGAGGCAGAGGCAGCCGGTATTTCATACGACGAACTTGTTGAGAGGATACTTTTGATGGTATAAAAACTTTTTTGAAAGATAAGGAGGTGAAATTGTGAGAGACGTAGATCTATTGGATATTTTGAAGACACTGAGAAGAAATTTCTGGCTTCTTTTCTTTTCATTTTTTGGTCCTGCTATGATTGCAATGGGAGTTAGTTTACTTTTGCCCAAGGCTTATACCTCTTATGTCAGGGTACTTGCTCCTGAAGTTGAAGCAGGTGGAACAATAAGTTCAAGCCCCTTTTCTGCCATATCCGGTCTTAAACTCGGAAAGACCCAAATCAGTACCCAAGCAATAATGGCATTATTGAAGAGTGATAGAATGTTTTATAGCATTGCAAGGCATTTTAACCTGAAAGAAAAATTACATAAAAAACAGGTTGGAGAGGCAGTGAAGTATTTGAGGAAGAAGATGGTTTCTATTGATCTTGACGAAGACAACGGTATAATTGAAATTGCAGTTACAACATACTGGCCTGAATTGAGCAGAGATATGGCCCTTTATTTTGTTGAAAATCTCAATAAAATAAATGAAGAGATGAAATTATGTGTTAAAAAAGACGTGGTTAAAATTCTGGATTATCCTGGAGTACCCAGAAGAAAATCAAGACCCAAAATTAAGTTAAATATGGCCATGGCAGGATTCATTGGCCTTATTCTTGGAGTATTTTACATTTATATAAAAGAAAAGACTGCTAATGCTTCATAAACTTTCATTTCGTTGGAATACAATTCTTTTTTTGATATTGCTCTCCTTCTTTGTGGGGACAATATCAGCCTTTTTCCCTTTTTATCTTTTTGTTCTGGTATTGTTTATGTTCTTCATTTATTATTTCTACCATGATATAAATAATACCTTTCTTTATATGTTCTTCTTACTGTTACTTCAGCCTATTGTTTCCTACAACATAGATGTGCTTGGGATTCCATTAAAGATTAGGACTGCCTTAAACAGGGTGGACGAGGTTGTTTGGTTTTTCTTTCTTTTTGTACTCCTTGCAAAGGGCTTTGACTACAACCGCTGGATTATTAGAAGAACAGGACTTGAAATACCTGCAACCCTTTTCCTTGTCAGTGGTATACTTTCAATGATAATTAACAGGACAAATTTTTTCTGGTCTGTAATAGCGATGTTGCTTGCGCTTAAGGGGATTATTATTTATCTGGTTGCCATAAATCTTAATTTTACGATAGAAAATGTTATAACATTTTATAAGAGGGTTTTCTATTTTTTTCTCCTTGCTTTTTTAATAGGACTTCTTCAATTCCTTGGTGTTAACATACCCCTCCTTCCTGAACAGACGAGGCTTGGGGTGAAGGTCGCGTCCTCAATATTTGGGCATCATGCAATCTTTGGTCTTGTTATGGCAATAGGATACTCTTTAACCACAGGTATTTACCTGGCAAACAGAAAGAAAAAATGGATAGTTCTTTCTATAGTTTTTTTAATGGGGATCATAATCTCAAGTGTTAGAAAGTCTCTTCTTGGTATTATACTTGGAACACTGTTTGTATTTCTCAACCACAGGACTTTAAGGATTAATAAAAGGGACATTTACGCTGGGGTAGGCCTTATGCTTATTTTGTTTGCGCTATTTTATAATAGATTTTCTGATTTGATCCAGGGAACACAGAAAGAGTACGTGAGAAACGTGGAAGTTAGTCCCAGGTTTCTTTTATACTATGGGGCCTTCAGGATTTTGCAGAATAAACCTCTAACAGGTGAGGGACCTGGTAGATACGGAAGTTATGTTTCGGTCGTGACAAAAAGTAATATTTACCGGAAATATGGAGTTGAGATGCCTGATAGGTTTAAAGTTGATACATACTGGGCTTATATTGCGGGCGAGTATGGTATTCCAGGTATTTTGTTCATAATTTTGATTCTTGCTGCTTTGTTTAAAAATCTTTTTGCTCTTGCAAGGGAGGATATAACTAATGATTTAATCAGAGGTCTTATAATTGGTAATATAATGTTGTTCGTTGAATTTTTTGTTGAATCGCCAACAATTGGGATTTACAAATTGTCACTTCCTGCCTTTGTTCTATTTGGAGGGACAGGGATATTGGAAAGCCTGATATATTACAGAGGTTCAGGAAGGTCGTTTCTATTGACTAAAAATGGTGAGTAAATATAATCTACATTATGAAATACTTTGGACATGAACCAAACCCGCGAAATGTCATAATAAAAAACACAGGTTTTCTTGCCTTTAGCAGAATCCTTTCTTCGATTTTGCCTGCCGTATCAATCATTTTGATTGGTCGTGTTCTGGGAAGCCAGGGTGTTGGTATGATATACGGTATTTTGGCATTGGTATTGCTTTTTTATCAGTTTTCAGATTTTGGTTATTCCCAGATAGTTGTGAGGGAGATTTCCAGGAATCCTGAAAAGGCTGATGAGGTGCTTCAAAAGGGTTTTGGATTTATTGTTGTTATATCCCTGTTTTTTCTGGTTCTCTTGTATTTTTCAGGCTTTTTGATAAAGAAATTTCCTCCAACGATTGTTTTTATTCTTGGTTTCAGTTTTATTATTTTTCGTAGTATTCTCAGGTTATGGGTTTCTGCATTTCAGGGCATAGACAAATTGGAGATGTGGGCCTTTATGGAAGTTGTTGATAATGGGGTGAGGTTTCTCGGCATACTTGTATTGTTTTTGACGGGAAGATTAACAGTTTTATCAGTAAGTTTGACCTATCTTTTGAGTAGTGCTGTCGCAACTTGTGTGATAACATATAAGGCATTCAAACAATTTGGGTTTGTGAGATTTAAACCAATTTTTCTATCAAGAAGGGAATTGATTGAAAGCTCTCATTTCTCCTTAAATTTTCTTGGAACGACGATTTTTTTTCAGGTGAACAAAATTCTTCTTGCAAGGTTTTCTTCCATTTCAAGTGTTGGGATTTATTCCTATGCAGAAAAGGTGTTTTCCATTTTTATAAACCTGCTTGGGGCCTTCCAGACCACTACATATTCCTGGTTTTTTAGATATGGAAAGAATGTAAAGAAGGAGAAATTTGTTACATTTTCATTCAGGATTGTATTGCTTGTATTCGTATATGGAGTATTGTCTGGTATCCTTGTATTCCTAACTGCGCCATTGATTGTTAAGCTTGTGGGAAGTGGGTTTAAAGAGTCTATTCTGGCATTAAGAATATTATCTCCTTATCCTCTGCTGAGAGGAATTGCAATAGTTTTAGGGGACATGATGACAGGAAAAGATTATCAGAAGAACAGGATGATCATAACCTGGATTGGTGCCATTATTAATATTCTATTAAATTTAGTTCTGATAATCCTGTATGGATGGTTGGGAGCTGCAATTGCTACTATGGTATCGTATGTCATAATCATAGCCATAGAGGGGTTTTTCTTAAGAAGGAAAGGACTGCTATATAAACAAAACCAAGGGAGAGATGAATGAGAAAAAAACTTATAGTTGTGGGACCAACACCGCCACCTCATCATGGTGTTTCTCTATTTACGACCAATCTTATAAATTCAGATTTTAAGAGATACTTCAAGATAATTCTTCTTGATACGGCTGATAGGAGGACGAAGCCCAATATGGGCAGATTTGACATTGTTAACATATACCTTGGGGTTAAACATCTTTTAAAACTTTTTATGCTATTTTTAATCTACCGGGCAGAGATATTGTATGTGCCTATTTCGCAAAATATACCCGGTTTTTTTAGAGATGGTTTATTTATCTTGATCGGCAAGGCCTTCAGGGCCTCTGTTGTTATTCATCTGCACGGAGGAATTTTTGATAGGTTTTATGAAAATACACCGCACCTTTTCAAAAGATTTATTGAGTTTACTCTTTCGAAGATTGATAGGGCTATTGTTTTATGTGAGAGGTTTGCTAATATCTTTAAAGGATTGGTTCCTGCTGAAAAGGTAAGGGTTGTGAATAATGGAATTGACTGTGCAATATCTGAGGAAAGATTTAAAGATAGAGTTCGAAGAAAAAGGGATAGTAAGAAGAAAGTGCTTTTTCTGGGGACTCTTGATAAGAGAAAAGGTTTTATAGACATTATCAGGGCTGTTCCTTATATTATCAAGCATAATAAGAATGTTGAATTTGTTATTGCGGGGAAGTGGCATTTTCAAGAGGATAGGGAAGAGGCCATAAGGTTGATCAAAAAGTTTGATATTGGTGATTATGTGAAGTTCCCCGGTGTTGTTTCGGGCAGTGAAAAATGGGATCTTTTCTTGGGGAGTGATCTTTTCGTGTTCCCCACACATTTTATTGAAGGTCAGCCACTCGTTGTACTTGAAGCAATGATGGCAGGACTCCCCATTGTAGCCACACCCATGGGTTGTCTTGAGTGTATGCTCAAGGAAGGGCTGAATGGATTTTTTACTGATGGATCACCTGAAGATATTGCGGAGAAAATAGTATATCTTTTACAGAATAAAGGTCTAAGAGAAAAAATCTCAGAGTACAATAGGAAGGAGTTTTTGGAGAAATACACCTGGAATAAGTGTGTAGAAAATCTTGTGAAGGTGATAAAGGAGGTATGATTTGTTTATTGTATTTCTTTTTCTTTCTTTTGCATTGAAGTTAGACAATTCTGGCTTGTTCCCTTTTTCTGTTCCATTTAGTGATACAGGTGATTCTCCTATTTCTCTAAAATATTTGAATGATGGACCCGCGGGAATACACGGATTTTTGAGAGTTGGACCAACAGGTGAGACCTTTTTTGAGAAGGAATCAACGAAGGTTAGGTTTTTTGGGGTTCAATTATTTTTTAATGACCCACCCCATGAAATTGCCGAGGTTATTGCAAAAAGGCTTCGAAAAATGGGGATGAATATATGGAAATGGGGCGGTCTGGAGTTGTTCTGGAATAATGGGATTGGAACCGAGGATTGGGAGCGACGCATTGAGAGATTTGATTACCTTTTTTGTCAGATGAAGAAGCACGGAATTTATTGTTATGCACAGATGGACGAATACGGTCTTATTTTGCCCTCAAAGAAATATAGAGAGGCGGAAGAATTCTATCGCATTAGAAATGTTGACTCTTTTCCTGAGGACCATAGGACAATGACGAAGGCTATCCAATACATAATGGAGCCTTCATATTTTGATGCATTGAAAAAATACTGGAAATCCTTTTTTTATCACCGGAATCCATATACAAATTTACTCTACAAAGATGACCCTGCCATCGTTGCTGTTGAGATTTCCAATGAAAACTTTCTGTTAAAACAATGGGAATACTTTGGGTTGAAGTGTAACAAGTGGCCTGATTTATACAGGAAGAGGTTAAAAAACTTGTGGAATACATGGTTGAGTAATAAATATAGTTCCATAGATGAAATAAAATATGCGTGGCGTGAATTTGGTAAAAAGGGGCTCCTGCCAGATGAAAGATATGGTGATATTGCTCTATTGCCATTGAAAATAACGGATAGACGATTTTCTCAAGGAAGGAAAGAAGATGTTGCACATTTTCTTTACGACCTTCAAAGTGCATATATTGATAGTGTCAAAAATTTTCTTAGAGGGATAGGTGTAAAGGCTTTAATAGTTGTTGGCAACGATTTTCAGATGAGTTTACCAAGCCTTTCACTTGCTTCAAAGGGAGACTTTATTGATACCCATATATATTTTAACCATCCTACTTCACTGGGATCTAAAGGTATGATAAAAAACACAAATCCATTCAAAATGAATATGACACTTATAACTACAGTTGCAGCAAACTCTGTAGAAGGGAAGGGCGTGTGCATAAGTGAGGCAAACTGGTCATATCCAAGCAGACACCAATATTTGTTTCTCCCAATGTTATCAGCCTATGCGTCATTTCAAGACTGGAATATCATTATTTTGCATGCATTCTGCAGCAGGAGTACCTACAAACTTGATTATATTGAGCAGCAACTCGTAACAGGATTAAATCCCATGCTTACCCTCCAGAGTTACATTGCGGCTCTTGTTTTTCGTAAGGGATTTGTATCGTCTGATTCTATTCTCCATACAATACACTACAATGATATGTGGAAGAATTATTTTAAGATGTATTCACAGTGGTTCCCCGATGAGGATGGGGATAAGATTTTGAATAACTTTTTACCCCATATTTTCAAGATGAGGAAGTCGTTTGGGGGTGAAACAACAGATGTAGATATAAGTTTTTCACCTTATGATAATGAGACCTTTTTTGAAAATACCACAGGAGAACTGACTTTTGATAAGGGAGAAGAGAGATTTATCATTGATACAAGATATGTAAAATCTGTAAATGGTTATCTAAAGGGGGAGATACATCTAAAAAACTTTGTTGTTGAGGTTACAACTCCTGATTATGGCTCGGTTTCTCTCGTTTCCCTGGATGAGAGGCCGATACTGAATTCCAGAAAATTGTTGGTTATTTCTGTTACCCGAACATTGAATGCTGGGGCAACCTGGGCTGTACCAGGAAAAAGTTTTTTGAAATGGGGTCATGGCCCAACAATGCTTGGTGTAGTTAATTGCAGGATAAGGATTGGGTTAAAGGATGGGGACATTTTTGTATATCCCCTTGATAGTCTTGGTAGAAAAATTCGGGATAGGATACCTGTTCACCATAGTGGAGATGGCGTTGAATTTAAGATAGACAACGGGCAAAGAACTGCCTGGTATTTATTGGAGGTTAAATGAAAAGCTTAATACTTCTTGGTGTCGGGGATACTATGCTGGGGGGCAGGGTGAATGAAGTCATAATAAATAAAGGAGAGGAATTTGTTTTTGGTAAGGTAAAAGAGATTCTACCTGAGCATGATATATTTTTTTTGAACCTTGAGATGCCCTTTTCTGAAGGTTCATCTCCTGTTCTATCTCATGCACATGAGAGCTTTATTGTTCCCTTTAGCCATATTAAGGTCTTAAAATATCTGGGGGTTCATGTTGCAAATATTGGCACAAACCATCTGATGGATTTTGGGGAAAAGGCATTATTGGATACTATAGAATTACTCAGCAACGAAGGGATTCATCCCGTAGGTGGGGGTAAGAACGAGAGTGAGGCAAGAAAACCTGTGGTACTTGAAATTAAGGGGATCAGGATTGGTTTTCTTGGATACTGTAAAATTGGTGAATATACTGCCAAGGATGATAAAGGTGGCTCAGCTCCACTACAAAAAGAGAGTATAATGGAGGATGTTGAAAAAATAAAAAATGAGGTGGATTACGTAATTCTCTCTTTGCATTGGGGAACAGAGTTGTCAGAGTATCCTTCCCCGGAGCAGGTAGCATTAGCACATTCATTGATTGATGCAGGCGTTGATGTTATACTCGGACATCATCCACATGTACTGCAGGGTATTGAAAGGTATAATTCAGGTCTTATTTTTTATAGTCTCGGTAATTTTATTTTCGATAACAAAGCAGGTAAGGTTTTCTATGAAGGGATGCTACAGGAGAGGAGTCAGAGTGTTATTGCAGTGGTATATCTGAATGGTGTTGCCCCACCCAATTATGATCTTATCCCTGTTTATTTTGAGGATAGTTTCAGACTTATACCTGCTGAGGGGAAAAGAAAAGAAGAAATTCTTAAACACGTTGAGGAACTCTCAATGGCAATTGAAGAGGGGTATTATCACCAGAGATTTTTTGAAAAAGGTGTGGAAAGTATAATAAAACGGGAGATTAAAACGTACATTGAGAGGATGAAACAGGAGAAGATACGTTTTTTAATTTGGGCTTTTAAAAATTTTAAATGGAGATATATTAAGACTATAATAAAATATATGAAATCAAGATTTATTTCTATGTGGATAAGAGACAATAGGAGGTTTAAAAATGGTAAATAGGTTAGCAAAGATCCTCTATGAACATAGCCCATCCAGGCTAAGAGAGTGGATGTTACTTTACTATTCAAAGAAAAGAGAAGAAAGGAAGTACGGACCTTTTTTCTACCAGTACTATACCCAGATAGAGGCTACCCAATTTCTTCCCAATGAAGAACTTGAAGTCTTCCAGAATATCCTCTTCAGGAGGCTGATCCGCTACGTATGGGAGTATGTGCCATATTACAGAGGACTTTTAAAGGAACACGGGCTTACCCCGGAGGATTTTAAGGACATAAAATCCATTGAAAGATTGCCCTATCTTACGAAGGATATTGTCAGAAAGTATGGGGATAGGATGGTATCTGATAGATACAGGCTTGAGGAATTGGAGCACTTTCAGACCAGTGGAACTACGGGTAAAGCAATAGATGTTTATGCAACACTTGATTATCTTCAGATGGAAAAGGCATTTCAGTGGCTTCATAGAAGCTGGGGAGGTATAAAGAGGGGTGACAGGCAGGCTACTTTCATAGGATACTCTGTTGTTCCTTTTAAAAGGGAAAAACCTCCTTTCTGGATTTATGATCCCACTGAAAACCGAACCTTCTTTTCACTGCATCATATGACTAAAGAGAACTTAAAGTATTATGTTCAGCACCTGAACGAGATAAAGCCCGATTACGTGGTGGGGTATCCCATGGCAATATATATACTTTCGTCTTATATCCTTGATGGTAACCCATTAAATTTTAAAGCCAGGGCAATATTTACTGCCTCTGAAACCCTGATGGATTATCAAAGACCTGTAATTGAGGAGGCCTTTGGATGCAGGGTATATGATTGGTATGGTCAAACTGAATTTACTGCAAACATTGTCCAGTGTGAAGAGGGGAACTACCATATAAAATATGAGTATGGTATTGTTGAATTGTTGAACGAAAGAAATGAACCTGCTTCCCCGGGGGAGTGGGGCGAAATAGTTGCAACAGGTTTGAACAATCTTGCCATGCCTTTTATAAGATACAGAACAGGTGATCTCGCGATTCCTAAAGAAGGGAAATGTTCATGTGGTAGGGGAGGCAGACTAATAGAGAAAATTACAGGAAGGGTTGAGGATATGATAGTTACACCTGATGGAAGAATGATAACAAGGCTTGATTTCCTTTTCAAGAATACGAAGAACATCGTTGAAGCCCAGCTTGAACAGGATTCAAAAGACCATATCATTGTGAGGATTGTTCCTGATGTTCACTTCGGTGAGGAAGATAAAGCCAGACTCAATTCAAATATTCGGGAACATCTGGGGGATGGTATAAAAATTGATTTTCTCCTGGTTGATGCCATCCCCAGAACAAAGACAGGCAAATTCAGATATGTTATTTCCCATGTTAACCCCGGTTTACCGGGAATAACACAGCCTAGGGAGAGAGAAAAAGGTGCATTGGAATAAAATTTTCTTGCGAAATATTAAAATTGTGGTAATATATTCCACATGAAACAGGTTGTTCAGGATTTTAAGGATGGAAAGATAAAGGTTATAGATGCACCTGACCCTGTGCCAGAGTTAGGGTTTATCATTGTCAGGAATTATTTCTCTGCAATATCAGCAGGAACGGAAAAGACAACGGTTGGAACAGGCAAGAAGTCCCTCATTGGAAAGGCAAGGGCAAGGCCTGACCTTGTGAAGAAGGTTGTTGAGAACATAAAGAGGGAAGGGCTTGGACAGACATTGAAGAAGGTCAGGTCAAAACTGGATGAATATAAGTTGCTTGGTTACAGCAGTGCAGGAGAGGTGATTGCTATTGGAGAGGGTGTTACAAATTTCTCACCTGGTGATGTTGTTGCATGTGGTGGCGGTAATTATGCCACCCATTCAGAACTTATTAAGGTTCCTGTTAATCTCTGTGTGAAGGTTCCTGAGGGTGTTGGGCTTGATGAGGCTGCATTTGCCACGATTGGTGCAATAGCAATGCAGGGGGTGAGACAGGCTGATGTCAGGGTGGGCGAGAGGGTTGGTGTGATAGGGCTTGGACTCATTGGCCTTTTAACATTGCAGATTTTGAAGGCTTCAGGTTGCAGGGTATTCGGAATTGATGTGGACAGAGAAGCCATAAAAAGGGCAGAGGGTTTTGGCCTTGATGCTGGTTCTATTTCAGGTGAAGGGATAGAGGAAAGGGTGGCGACCTTCACAGATGGCTTTGGTCTGGATTCTGTGATTATAACAGCAGGTACAAGGAGCAGTGAACCTGTGCACACAGCATCAAGGATATTGAGGGATAGAGGGAAGGTTGTTGTGGTTGGTGCAGTTGGGATGGAACTGGAAAGGGAACCATTTTACATGAAGGAACTTTCACTTTCTCTCTCAAGGTCCTACGGTCCAGGAAGATATGACCCTGTGTATGAGGAGAAGGGGATTGATTATCCTATAGGTTATGTGAGGTGGACTGAACAGAGGAACATGGAGGCATTCCTTGACCTTGTTGCCCAGAAAAAGATCAATGTTAAAACCCTTATCACACATAGATTTACAATTGAAAGGGCAGATGAGGCCTATGACTTGATATTAAACAGGAGAGAGCCCTTTATAGGGGTTGTGTTTGAATATGGTGAGGCCCTTACAGAGAAGGTTAAAACAATACAGGTTTCGCCGCCTGTTGAGAAAAAAGAGGATGTTGTTGTTGCTGGTGTTATAGGTGCAGGCAGTTTTGGAAAAACTTTTATTATCCCTGCATTAAAATCAAACCCTCATGTTCAACTCTCCATGGTTGCCACATCCCATGGTGCAGGTGCTGTGAACGTTGCAAAGAGATTTGGTTTTTACAGGGCAACCTCTGATGCAGAGGAGATTCTATCAAACCCTGATATAAATACAGTCTTTATCCTCACAAGGCATAACCTGCATGCCCCTTATGTTCTTAGGGCCATAGAGGAAGGTAAAAATGTCTATGTTGAAAAGCCACTTGCAATAAGCCTTGAGGATGTTGAGAGGATTGGGAAAAAATTGAAGGAGAATCCTGTTAAGATTATGGTGGGATTCAACAGGAGGTTTTCTCCCCATGCTGAAAGGCTTAAATCCTTATTTGGTGATGAGCACGGGCCTTTAATAATACATTACAGGGTGAATGCAGGTGCTCTGCCTCCTGATCACTGGACAAGGGACCCTGATATAGGTGGAGGAAGGATTATTGGTGAAGGTTGCCATTTCCTTGACTTTACCAGATTCCTTACAGGAGGAAGAATCATTGAGGTTAAGCTTTATCCTGCAGGGGACAGGGAGAATGTGATAATGGTGGTTTCCTTTGAGGACGGTTCCATGGCAAGCATACATTATACAACAACAGGGGATAAGTCATTCCCCAAGGAGAGGGTTGAGGTTATTGGTGATGGAAAGGTGGGTATTATTGATGATTACAGGACGACAATCCTCTCTTCTGGTGGGAATAGGAATGTGTTTAAATCAAAGTCCCAGGATAAGGGATATGTTCAGGAGATAAATGCATTTGTTGATTATGTACTTGGTAAGAAAGGCCCTGCCATACCACCTGAAGAGATTTTAGAGGTATCTGAATGGATTATAAGGGTAACAATGACCTGAAATCAATCACCATTTCTCTACTCAAGTGGGCTATAAAAGAGGATTTTAAGGGATTTGACCCTTATGATGGATTGAATTCATTTCTCTTTTATGGTGTTCCATTCAGGAATAAATACTGGGGAATACTCATTACCCAGTTTTTTAAGAGATTCCCTTTGAATTTAAGGCCCTTCTTTGGTATCAGGAAGATGAGGAATGCCAAGGGTGTATCTCTATATATAATGGGGCTTCTCAACCTATATAGGTCATACAGGGATGAAAAATATCTGAGCCTTGCAGCAGAACTTGCAGAGTGGCTTCTAAAAAACCGATCACCATATACTGGAAGGTATGCCTGGGGATACAATTTTCCATGGCAGTCAAGGAACAGTTTCAAACCTGCGTTTTATCCAAATGTTGTGACAACCGTGTTCTGTGCAGAATCCCTGCTTGAACTATACATGGAGACAGGGGAGAGCAGGCTGGTGGATATAGTAGAATCCTCAGGTGAATTTATACTGAATGAACTGAACAGGTATCAGGATGAAAGGGGTATATGTTTCAGTTACAGCCCAGGGGATAACGAAAGGGTGTATAATGCAACGCTGCTTGCATCAATGCTCCTTGCTGACCTGTGGTCAATCACAGGAAGGAACAAATATATTGATTATGCCCTGAAAAGTGCAGAATTTGTTGTCAAAAGCCAGAATGAGAACGGTTCCTGGTATTATGGTGATGCTGATAATCAGAAGTGGATAGACAATTTCCACACTGGATACAATCTATGGGCTTTACTCTCCATAAATGAAAAGGTGAACCACAGAGAGATATATAATTCAATAAAGGCCGGGTACAGGTTTTACAGAGAAAATCTTTTCACAGAGGATTTTATTCCAAGGAACACAATTGATTCACTTTATCCACTGGACATCCATGCCTTTGCAGTATCTTCACTTGTCTTTGGAATGTTTGAGGATTTTGAATATCAGGAAAGGGTATTGAGAAAGGCTGTAAACATATTCTACTCAGATGAGGGATACTTCTATTACTGGGATACAGGCAGAATTTTAATAAGGATACCTTATATGAGGTGGTCCAATGGCTGGATGTTCCTTGCACTCACTGATTATCTTTTAGCCCGATGAATATATGTCTTCTCTTTTATCTTTGAAATAAACCAGAGCAGACGGCATTTGCTGCTTCTCCAGTATCTTTCCCATTTATTCTTATA
>Ga0190359_1000680_pt1:0-5000 | contig 22621 bp, 13 predicted proteins | sample 48721823_MG_FD_161269 | JGI IMG/M metagenome (GOLD analysis project Ga0190359, IMG submission 161269) | Hydrothermal vent microbial mat bacterial communities from Southern Trench, Guaymas Basin, Mexico - 4872-18-2-3_MG | ecosystem: Environmental > Aquatic > Marine > Hydrothermal vents >... | reverse complement strand
TTCCTTATAATAGTAAAAACTTTTTTATGAAGGACACTTTTGCTAAATTGAAGAAACATATTGAAGAGAAAGGGTCCTGGTATGTTGTTCTTTCAGGTGAAGAGTATGCTGTGAAGAACGCCATCCAGTATATTAGGGAGTTTTTTAATAATTACGAGTATCTTCCATTCTTTGTTGAAAATGCAGAGAATATTCCGATTGAACTCAGAAGCCAGAGTATATTTGGAAGGAGTAAACTGCTTGCGATTTTTCATATAGAGAAATATCCTTCAAGCATACGTAAAGAAGTGCTGGATATTATGGTAAAGGGAAAGGTTTCAAGGAATATCTTTGTTCTGATAGTTACTGATAAACCGGATATGTTCAGGAAATCAGGGCTTGAGGTATTCAGGTTTAAGCAGGTATATACCCGTGAGGTTGATTACTGGATAAGAAGTTACGTGGAAAAAAGAGGGAAGGTTATTCCTGATGAATCCATTTATATGATAAGACTAATTTTTGGTAATGACAGGCAGGCAATTTCAGGATTGCTTGATGTGCTTCTGTCTTCAGAGGAGAATGTGATAACACCAGAGATGATAAGGTCCTTGAGAAGGAGAGATGGGGCTGTATTTGATATGCTGGAGGCGGTTTTCAGGGGAAATAAGAAGAAGGCAATTGAATCATTTATAGTATCAGGGGCAGAGAACTATGCATATTCACTTCTCCAGAGAGATGCATATATAAGTTTGCTTGTCAACACAAACAGACCAGAGGTCATAAAAAAATTGAATCTAAGAGACTTTGTTCTGAAGAAATACAGGGAGAGGAGACAAGAAGGTTTTACCAGATTAAAAGAGATGTTCATTGATTCTCTTCATTGGGATTATTCAATAAAAACCGGTTTGAGGAGCTTTGAAACGGGTATATTGTTTGTTTACAAAACAACACAAGGGGGCTTATATGGGAATGGATGAAGAAATTCTGAATCTTAAAAACCAGATGGCAGACCTCCAGCAAAAACTCAAATTGCTGGAAGAAAGGAAAGGGTCTGTAAGGGAGAGTGTTTACAACAAGGTTAAGTCTGACTATGAGGAAAGATTGCAGGAGGTTGAAAAACAACTGAAAGAAAAGGCGTCTGTTATCCAGGAAGAGATAAAAAAGATTGATGAAGAGATAAGGGAGATATCCCTGCAAAAGGAGAGTCTTGAGGAACAATTTGAGGAGATTGACCTGAGGCATGCGATTGGTGAGTATACTGACGAGACATACGAGTCAATGACTGCTGAACTTAAGGAAAGGATAAAGGAACTTGAGGATAGGCTGAACCAGTTGAATGAGGACAGAAAGACATTTATTGAGTTGATAGGCGAATCGCCAGAGTCTGTTGAAGAAGCAGTTGAGGAACAGACGGAAGAAGCAAAAAGTGATGAATTTGAGATTACACTTGAAGAGGTTGAGAAAAAGGAGGAAGAAACAGTTGAGACACCAGAGGAAATTCTTCCTGAGGTTCCAGAAGAGGAAAAGATTGCAGAGGAGATATTCACAGGAGAGGAACCAAGTGCTGAAACAGCGGAAGAGGTTGTTACTGGGGAGGAATCTGTTCAGCCAGAGGTTGAGGATGATTGGCTTGCAGGTCTTGAAAAGGAACTCGGTGTAAGCGAAGAAAGCAAGGAGGAGGGTTTATTTATTGAGTGCCCCAAGTGTGGATTTAAGAATAAGCCGGATGCCTGGTACTGTGAGAACTGTGGGGCGGAACTGTCTCACGAGTGATTTGAACAACTAACAGATTGGAGGTGTGTTCATGCTTTACATTATTTTAACCCTTCTGTCTTTTTCAGAAGGTAAGTGGGTGCCCATTCTCAAAGGATTTCAGGATGTAACAAAACCCGAAATCGTGTGTTTGAAGTCCGACGTATCAGGGGTTGAAATCCAGACAGATGCCTTTGGTTTTGAGTGGAGGAATGTGAAGACAGACTTTATGAAGAATTCAACAGGTGAAGAGTTTGCACTGCTCACAATCAGGGATTATGCCTACACTGGAGAGATTGGTAAGCCTAAACTCCCTATGATTACAGGTGTTATAGAGGTTCCACATGGTGCAGATATGAAACTTACAGTTGTGTCTGGAGATTATAAGGAATATACCCTGAAGGAACTTGGAATTGATAAAAGGATTGTCCCTGCATTTGCAAGTGTTCCCAAGGTGAAGGGTGCTGTTGGTGAGTTTGTGCTTGATGAGAAAACCTATTCTTCTGATGCATACTATCCAGATAAACTGGCAGATGTTTATATTCATGAAGGCACTGCAAGGGGGCACAGGCTTGCCACAGTGGAGTTCTTCCCTGTGCAGTACAATCCTGTGAAGGGAACAATAAGGTTTTATACCTCTATAAAGGTTAAAGTTGAATTTATAGGTGGAGACCCTGTTAAGACAGAAAAGGAAATTGAGAGGAATTACTCCCCTGCATGGGAGCAATTCATTGAGAGAATGGTGTTGAACTATAAGCCTGTCAAGGATGTTGTTCCACTTCCCATTTATTATGACATATATTACAGGAGTGGTGCTGAGGCAGTTGCCCAGAAGATTGCGGATTGGAAAACACAGAAGGGGTTCAAGGTGAGGATGTTCAATGTGGATGGGTGGACAGCATCCCAGATAAATGATACCATAAGGCTTCAGTCACCTGTGGCTACATATGTACTGCTTATTGGGGACCCAAATTCATCAACAATAGATGTGCCACCCTCTGGAACAGGTGCTTCATCAAGCGACCAGACAGACCTTTACTATGCGGAGATTGATGAGTCGGGTTACCTTCCAGACCTTTACATTGGAAGGGTCTCTGCAATGAATGCAGCAGAGGCTGATACTGCTATTACAAAGGCAATAAGATATGAGCATGCAGATTTTGGCTCTGCTGGATACGACTGGCTGAAAAGGGCATGCCTCATTGCAGGTTATGATGCTTCATATCAATCAGTAGGAATGGCTACAAATGCGTATTGTATGGATAACTGTCTCGTTCCCAATGGATACACAGTTGACACCCTTGTGATGGCCTCTGGTGAACAGGAAACAAGGGTTGTTCAGCAGATAAATGCTGGAAGGGCGTGGCTGGTTTATACAGCACACGGTTCTCAGACATCCTGGGCAGTGGGTTATTCCGGAGATTTCAATGTTAACGAGTTGAGGTCCCAGACCACGAACCAGGATATGTACTGTTTACCTGTTGGCCATTGCTGCCTCACGGGTGATTATGAATACTCCTCTGATTGCTTTGGGGAAACATGGCCAAAGATAGGGAACAGGGGTGGTATATCTTACTTTGGCTCTGTTCCATCAACATACTGGGATGAGGATGACTGGCTCCAGAAAAGGGAGTTTGATGCAATATACACAGACAGTGTTCCAGGAAGGCTTTACGAAGTGGCAAGGTTCTTCCAGTGGGGGCTTTACTGGATAGAGAACAACACAAATTCATCACTGAAGCAGTATTACTTTGAGGCATACCATGTGTTCAATGACCCATCACTTGATTTCTGGACAGACATTCCCGATACAATGATTGTAACCCATAATCCTGTTGTTGTGCCAGGAACACAGAACTTTACTGTCACTGTAACAGACGAAAATTCAAGCCCACTTGAAAATGCCCTTGTGTGTGCATGGATTCCATCAGAGGACCCTGATATACACGAGGTTGGTTACACAGATGCATCAGGACAGGTTGTCCTCACCATCTCTCCTGCAAGTGCAGGAGAAACCATGTATGTGACTGTGACAAAGCATGATTTCTTCCCTGTTTTTGATACAGTGCTTGTGGTTGTCCCTGCATCATACACCATTGACCCTGAAAGTGTGCAGGTGAATACACCAACAAATGTAACTGTGACTGTGCAGGATTCCACAAACAATCCCTATCAGAATGTTGAAATCCATATCTTCGGGTATGGTGTTGACCTTTACGATACAACGGATGCCACAGGCCAGGCAATTCTGAATGTGGATGCACCATATGGAGAATACCTTACTGTTACGGGCAGGGATATAAATGAGACCTACTTCCTCTTCACAGATTCAATAAAGGTTTATGGCGCCTCTGACCTTACATCATGGAGCATAACTGCAACCTGTGATACCCTGAATGTAACAGATAAACTTGTTCCAAACTTCCCCGGGGTGGTTTCTTCAACAGTGAACCCAACAGGTTATACCCTTGACCTGCAGGGATGTGGTATTGATACATCTGCATCAACCAGTGGTGGGACACTTGATATTGGTGTTGTTCCAACAACAACAGGGAATGTAACCGCTGCAATACTGAAATCAGGGTATAATGTTGCAACACAGGAGATACCTGTTGAAAGGGTTAAGGGATTGCTTTCAGGATTTGTTTATGAAGCAGGTTCAACCACACCCGTGAGTGGCGCTGAGATCAAGGGTTATCCCCATGGTGCAGACACCAGTTCCACTTCACCAACATTCAGTGTCAATTCATCTGCCGATGGCTCATACAGTGTTTCTGATTCTGTGTATGCTGATTACTATGATGTTTATGTGAAGAAATTTGGTTATATTTCTCTGGATACAATGATACTGGTGAAGTATGGTAACAACACAAAGAACCTTTATCTCACACCTGCACCCAGTGGTATTGTGTATGGTAGAGTATACGATGGTGGAACAGGGAATGGAATAACTGCGACAATAAGGATATACAGGACAGACAATGATTCCCTCTACACCACAGTGTATTCAGATTCCCTCAATAATGGTGATTATTCTGTTACCCTTCCATACTTTGATTACAGGTTCCTTGTTACCGCCTATCACTATCAACCCATAACAAGGGTTGTATCAGTTGGTGCAGATTCTGTTAATGAGGACTTCAAAATGACACCAACTGAGGGCAATCTTCTTGTGATAGATGATTATGATGGGAGCAAGGGTGATATATGGGTTGACATAAAGGCGAAGGAGAAGGTGGTTGGTCATGGTATAGAGGGGGGTGTAAAGG
>Ga0190359_1000679_pt1 | contig 22649 bp, 19 predicted proteins | sample 48721823_MG_FD_161269 | JGI IMG/M metagenome (GOLD analysis project Ga0190359, IMG submission 161269) | Hydrothermal vent microbial mat bacterial communities from Southern Trench, Guaymas Basin, Mexico - 4872-18-2-3_MG | ecosystem: Environmental > Aquatic > Marine > Hydrothermal vents >... | reverse complement strand
ACCGCAGGGTTAGATAGAGATATATTCTCTTTCTAACCCTTTCGTTTAGAGACAACGTCCCATTCTCTAACACTTAACGCAGGTTACCTACTCTAGCTAAACAATATAACTCTGATCTTCAATTCATCCCCCTTTATATGTTTAAAGTGTTATCTTCTATTAATTTGGTATTTTCGTGTATATCTTTAATTTATCTTTCTAAGTAAATGGCAACAATATAAATCAAAATTTTTTTATTACTCTTTTTCTAAAATTACCTTATTTTTTAAAACTCCAATCCCCTCAATCTCCACCTCTACTATATCCCCTGCTTTTAATTGTCCAACTCCGGGGGGAGTTCCGGTAGCAATTATATCCCCTGGAAACAGAGTCATTATCTTAGAAATGTAGCTGACTATTTTATCAACTTTAAAAATCATATTGCTAGTAGAAGAATCCTGCATCAACTGTCCATTCTTATAAAGTCTTATTTCAAGATTATCAGGATTTAATTCAGTAGAAATAAAAGGTCCAACTGGTGCGAAAGTATCAAACGATTTAGCCCTAGTCCATTGTTCATCTTTCTTTTGCAAATCTCGAGCAGTCACATCATTAAAACAAGTATATCCCAGAATATTTACAAGGACATCTTCGGGCTCAATATCTTTAATCCTATTTTTAATAATCACTGCTAATTCTGCTTCGTAGTCTAATTGCTTACTCATTTTAGGATAGATTATATTATCATTATGTGCAATAAGTGCACTTGGGGGTTTCATAAATATCAACGGTTCATCAGGAATTTTCATCTGAAGTTCATTCGCATGGTCAAAATAATTTAACCCCACAGCTATTATTTTACTTGGTATACAAGGAGGCAAAAAACTTATTTCTGATAAAGAATATACCTTTTCTGTGGTTTTATAATTATTAAAAATATCACCAATTATTTCTCTAACTATATTGTCTTTTTCCAGTAATCCGTATTTTATTTTTTCATCTTTCAAGAACCTTATATACTTCATAAGTGCTCCTTCTATTTTAAACCAGAATAATATTATTATCCTACTACCTCTTTAAACACTCTTAAAAAATTTTCTCCCAATATTTTTTTAATATCTCTTTCTTTGTAGCCTCGCTTAACTAATTCTATAGTAATATTAGGAATTTTTTCGGCACCTTCTAAGCCAAAAGGAAGAACCTCTGTGCCATCAAAATCAGAACCTAAACCTATATAATCTACTCCAATTTTTTCTACTAAATAATCAATATGTTTTACTACATCTTCTACAGTAGTCTTTCTTTTTTCTAAGGTTAAGAAATTCGGTACAAAAGTTACTCCTATAACCCCCCGTTTACCAGCCAAAGCCTTTATTTGATCATCTTTTAAATTTCGAGGGTGAGGACATAAAGCATAACAATTAGAATGAGAAGCAACGATGGGGACCTTACTCTTTTCAATTACATCCCAAAAACCTGTCTCTGAAAGATGAGATACATCAATTAACATCCCTAACCTATTCATCTCATCTATGACTTTTAAACCAAATTTGGTTAAACCGCTACCAGTCTGGGATTCGTTAACCCCATCAGCAATCTGATTTCTCTGATTCCAAGTAAGAGTTAAGAGTCTTACCCCTAATTTATGCAATACTCTCAATATACCCAAATCACCTTCCAATGCCTCTCCTCCTTCAATAGAAAGGATAGCAGCAATCTTCTTCTTTTTATTTGTTTCTTTTATCTGATGGTAATTTGTAATTAAAGATATTTTTTCCTGATTCTTTTCAACTTCATTAAGAAAGCAATCAATTAGCTGCAAAGTTCTTTTTAAAGAATTATTTTGTTTATAAATATCTTCTATAAAAACTGCAAAAACCTGAACATTTATCCCCCCCTCATTTAATCTGGGGATATCCAGATGTCCAGTAGGTTTCCTATTTATCAAAGAATCTTTATAATTCATAATTCTCAAAATAGTATCACAATGTCCATCAAACACTATTGCTTCCTGGTGTATTTGTTTTGCTTGCAAAACTAGTTCCTTATTTTCAATCAAAATATCCTACCTCTTTCTTAGAATACAGTCTTTTAAAATAATCTACCTTTTTAGAACTGTTGATAAAGTGATAATGCCAATTAAAATTAATAAAAAAATGATAATATTGCTTCTATTTTTTGATCTTTCTTTAAATTTTTTAATTTCTATTATAGGAGATCTTATATCAATTTCAGCAGCCTTTTTAAAATGTTTAACTGCTTCATCAATTCTTCTAGTTCTTTTGTAAGCCAAACCTAAATTACTATGGGCTGCCGCATAATCAGGTTTTAACTTTAAGGCTTTCTTATATAACTCAATGGCTCTTTCATAATTCTTTTTTTCCAAATAAATATTTCCTAAATTGTTATAAGGTTCTGCATATTTTACATCTAACTCTAAAGACTTTTCAAAATATAACTTCGCCTTATCAATTTTTTTTAGACTCGCATAGCATACGCCCAATTTACTATAACTTCTGGGATCATTGGGCCACTTTTTTAAAACCATCTCAAATTCCTTGATAGCCTGCTTAAAATCCCTTCTTTTTAAATAATCTTCAGCTTTCTCAAAATCAATTTTATATTCTTCTTTCTTCTCCATAAAAACTCCACAATAAATTGTCTGTTTCTTATTCTATCCCATAGTTAGGTGCTTCTTTGGTAATAATCACATCATGAGGATGGCTTTCTCTTAAACCAGCATTGGTTATCTTAACAAACTTGGTTTTCTCTTGTAATTCTCTAATGTTTTTTACTCCGCAATAACCCATTCCCGAGCGTACTCCCCCTAATAGTTGGAATACACAAGCAGAAAGCGGTCCTCTGTAAGACACTCTTCCTTCAATTCCCTCAGGAACTAACTTACTCTCCTCAACCTCCTCTTGAAAATACCTATCTTTGCTCCCTTTTTTCATTGCTCCTATTGAACCCATTCCCCGATATTCTTTATAGCTTCTGCCCTTATAAAGTACTACTTCTCCTGGGCTTTCTTCTGTTCCTGCAAATAGACTTCCAATCATTACTGAATCTGCACCTACAGCTAAAGCTTTAGTTATATCACCAGAATATTTTATCCCCCCATCAGCAATCAGCGGAATATTGTATTTTTTCGCTGCCTTTTTACATTCTTGAATCGCTGAAACTTGAGGTATCCCAACTCCAGCAACTACTCTAGTGGTACAAATTGAACCTGGGCCTATACCCACTTTTACGGCATCAACCCCTGCCTTTATCAAGCTTTCTGCACCCTCATAAGTTGCTACATTACCGCCAACTAATTCAATATCAAAAGCTCTTTTTATTTCTTTTATTGCCTCAATAACTCCAACAGAATGGCCATGGGCGGTATCAACTACTATTACATCTACTTTTGCCTCAACCAGGGCTGCAACCCTATCTAATATATCTCCTGTTATACCTACAGCAGCTCCTACTCTGAGTCTTCCTTTGGTATCTTTACAGGAATAAGGATATTGTTCAATCTTTTGGATATCTTTAATGGTAATAAGCCCTTTTAAAACAAAAGATTCATCCACTATAGGTAATTTTTCAATTCTATTTATATGCAATATTTTTTTAGCATCTTGCAAAGTAGTACCAACAGGGGCAGTAACTAGATTTTTCTTAGTCATTACGAGATCAATTTTTAAATTCTTATCCTCCAAAAACCTGATATCTCGGTTAGTTAATATCCCCACTAATTTTTTTTCTTTGTTTACAATCGGAATCCCGGATATATGATACTTAGCCATAAGTTCGATTGCTTCGCCCACTTTTCTTTCTGGCGTAAGGGAGATGGGGTCAACTATCACACCACTTTCTGACCTTTTTACTTTATCTACTTCTTCTGCTTGTTCTTCTATTGACATATTTTTATGAATAATCCCCATTCCCCCTTCTCGAGCAATAGCAATAGCTAATTTTGACTCAGTAACTGTGTCCATAGCTGCACTAACCAAAGGGATATTTATCTTAATATTTCTACTAAATATTGTTGATACATCCACTTCTCGAGGAACAATTGCTGATTTTTGGGGAACCAGCAAAATATCATCGAAGGTTAATCCTTCAAAGTTTATGAATCTTTCCTTTCCCATAATTTCCCCACCTTTCAATTAGTCGTTAGTCGCTAGTGAATAGTCGTTGGTGTTTAGTTAGATAGTTAATTAGTTTGACTTTGATTCCTCAACTAACTAACCAAGTAACCAGCTAACTAAATATGTGATACTATTAACGATATACTAATTTCGCTTTGCGTTTTCCATTTTTCACTTTTATTAATATTACCCCTCTTCAATAACCTTGTCAATTAATACATAGGGAGCATTCCAAATTTATATTACAATAAAATAGATTTTATTTCTAATTTTTTGTGTTATAATAGGATACGTAAAAATATATAATAAACCGCAAATAAACTATTTATAATTATTTTAATGGGAGAAAAAATTGATTAAAACAAATGATAAACTTACCCTAAAAGATTTAGGCAAAGAAATATTATTCTGGAAAAAAAAGAGAGAAGCAATAATCTTGGCCCATGTCTATCAACCAGCTGAAATTCAAGCGATTGCTGATTTTACAGGTGATTCACTCTTTCTCAGTCAGCAAGCAGCCAAGACTCGAGCAAAAGTAATCGTATTTTGCGGAGTTCACTTTATGGCAGAAACAGCGGCTATACTCTCTCCTAAAAAAATCGTTCTTCTTCCTGAGGTTAAAGCAGGATGTCCTATGGCTGATATGGCAATATTTGAAAAGGTAAAAAATAAAATAAATGAAATACCCCAGGCGGTTATAATTTCTTATGTTAACTCATCAGCAGCAGTAAAATCTTTAAGTGATTACTGTTGTACTTCTGCTAATGCCATTCAAGTTGCCCAAGCAATTCCTGCTGAAAAAGATATTTTATTCCTCCCCGATAAGAATCTGGCTGATTTCACTGCCCGAAAAGCAAAGCGAAAGATCATCCCCTGGCCAGGTTATTGCCCGGTTCATAACCTTTTGACCAAAGAAGATGTAATAAAAGCCAAAAATAATCATCCTAAAGCCTTACTACTGGTTCACCCTGAATGTCGTCCTGAAGTCTGTGATTTAGCAGATTATGTGGGTAGTACGAGAGGAATTATCAACTTTGCTAATAATAATTCGACTAAGGAATATATCATCGGTACAGAACTGGGAATATTCTATCCCTTAAAAAAGAATAATCCCGATAAACAATTTTTCCCTGCCTCTGAAAAGATGATCTGCCAGGATATGAAACTTATTACTTTAGAAAAAGTTCTTTATTCCTTAAAAAATTTGTCTCCCCAAATAACAGTACAAGAAGATATAAGAAAAAAATCATTAAAGGCATTAAATCGAATGATAGAAATAGAGTAGTTGGCTAGTTAATTAGTTACTTAGTTAGTTGGTTAAATAGCATTAATACTTAGCGAATAAGATCTTATGTTGCAGTGAAAAATGAAAAGCGCAAAACTATAACTTAAAATTCAAAATTGAAAAAACTTACAAATAATAACTTAACACTATTAAGTTATTATTTATTACTAATCACTCTATACGCCATCAGTTATATGCTACATTAAGAAGTTTTAAGTTTTGAATTATGATTTTTAGTTTTTCGCTTTAAATCTTTAATTTTACTGCCATAGCTGCTTAATAATTTAAATATTTTATCATATCAAAATGTTTTCGGAAGGATTATTTTAAAATGTTTCCACGTTACTTAATTAATTTTGACTTATCAAAAATAGATAAAATTTATACAGATTTTTTAATTATGGGCTCAGGAATTGCTGGCCTATACACTTCACTTAAGCTTTGCGATAGGGGAGAAGCTACCCTTCTTACCAAAAGTAAATTAAAAGAAAGTAATACTGAATATGCTCAGGGTGGAATTGCAGTAGCGCTAGGAGATGAAGATTCTCCTCGTTTGCATATGGAAGATACTCTAAAGGCAGGAGTAAATTTTTGCGACCCAAAAGCAGTAGAAGTTTTAGTTACTGATGGCCCTAAATGTGTGGAAGAATTAATAGAATTGGGAACCGAGTTTGACAAAATCGAAGGCAAATATAAAACTGGTTTAGAGGCAGCTCACCAAAGACCTCGAATCTTGCATGCTCAAGGAGATGCTACGGGTGCAGAAATAGAGAGATCTCTATCTGAGAAAGTAATTAAAAATAATAGAATAAAAATTAAAGAAAATATCTTTGTTTTAGATATTTTAACCAAACATAACACTTGTTACGGGGTATTAGTCTTTGATAATAATACTGAAAAAGTTATGGCTTATTTAGCAAAATCTACTATTTTGGCTAGTGGTGGAATCGGGCAAGTCTACTGCAACACCACTAACCCTAATGTTACTACTGGAGATGGAATCGCCCTTGCCTATAGAGGAGGAGCTAAAATTGCGGATTTAGAGTTTATCCAGTTTCATCCTACTGCTCTCTACCACCAAGGAAACCCTAAATTTTTAATTTCTGAAGCAGTTCGGGGGGAAGGAGCTATTTTGAAAAATTTAAAGGGAGACCCCTTTATGTCTATTTACCATCCTCAAGCTGAATTAGCTCCTCGAGATATAGTCGCTCGAGCAATTGTTGATCAAATGAAAAAGACTAAAAGTAATTATGTGCTTTTAGATGCTACTAAAATAAAACATAAATTTTCTAAACGTTTCCCAAATATTTATAGAAAATGTCTTTCTTTGGGTATTAATCCTGAAAAAGAATATATACCAGTAGCTCCTGCATCACATTATACTATGGGAGGTATAAAAACTGATATCTGGGGGCAAACCAATTTAAGTAATCTCTATGCCTGTGGTGAATGTAGTTCTACTGGAGTACATGGTGCAAATCGTTTAGCCAGCAATTCACTTTTGGAGGGATTAGTTTTTGGAAATAGAATCGCCCAAAAAATCAAAGAAAACAAAACACACTATTCTATTAAGAAATTAAAAGAATTAAACCTTTCTTATAGTCTCCCTCGAGAAAAATATAAAAGCTTCCACTCTGCAAAACTAAAACAGGAATTGCAAAATCTTATGTGGAACAAAGTGGGAATTATTCGAAATTCTTCTAATTTAAAACAGGCTATGCAAAAAATTAAAGAATGGAAACTTCTTATATCTAAATCAAAACTTGAAACTGTTGAAGAATTTGAATTAGTCAATCTTATTATCTTAGCTGATTTGGTTACTAATTCAGCTTTATTGCGGGAAGAGAGTCGAGGAGCACATTATCGTGAAGATTTTCCTGTGAGGGATGATATGAATTGGAAGAAACATATAATATATTGACCGATTGACCAATTTACCGATTCTCCAACTATATCAGTCGTTAGTGAACAGTGAATGATCGTTAGTTTTAAAAACAAGTTTTCGGTTAAGAGAAATAAAAACCTATGGTAATAATTTTCTTTTCGCTGAAAAGTGAAACTAATTTAATTGGTCAACTGGTGGATCGGGGAATTGGCCAATTGGTCAATTATTCTATAAAGAGGTATTTTAAATATGAAATTTTCGATAAAAGAAAATATTTTAATAGATAAAATAATTGAGCAAGCTCTGTTAGAAGATATCGGTACAGGAGATATTACTACCGATTCTATTATCCCTAATAATTTAAAGACCAGAGGAATTATTAAAACTAAAGAAGAAGGAGTAATAGCCGGCCTGGGTATAGCTAACCTGGTGTTTAAAAAATTAGATTCAAATATTACCTTTCAAGAAAATATCGAAGATGGAACGAAAGTTTCTCAGAATAAGATATTAGCAGAAATTATTGGTCCTGCTCGAATTATGCTTAAAGGAGAAAGGGTTGCTTTAAATTTCCTTCAGCGAATGTCAGGTATTGCTACCACCACTGCTAAATTTTATGAAGAAATAAAGGGTTTCCCAGTTCGAATAGTCGATACACGTAAAACCACTCCCGGATTAAGGATATTAGAAAAATATGCAGTACGTATGGGTAGAGGCAATAATCACCGCTTCGGTTTATATGATGCTGTATTAATTAAGGATAACCATATAGCAGTAGCTGGAAGTATTAAATCGGCGGTAAATTCTGTCCGAAAACAAATCTCTCACACAATAAAAATAGAAGTAGAAGTTGAAAATTTATCTCAACTTCAAGAAGCATTAGAAATGAAAGTAGATATTGTAATGTTAGATAATATGAGTTTAGATATGATGAGAGAAGCAGTAAAAATGGCAAAAGGCAAAACTTTAATTGAAGCATCAGGGGGAATCACCTTAAAAAATGTAAGGGAAATTGCCCAAACAGGAGTAGATTTAATCTCAGTAGGTGCCCTCACTCATTCTGTAAAGGCGTTGGATATTAGTATGGAAATCATATAGTCGTTAGTCGTTAGTGAATAGTATTTAGTAAAGAGATAAGACAAAGAATAAATAGCAGAAAACGAAAAATGCTAAACGAAATTTGTATTTCATAAAGCTGGTTAGCCAATTAGCCAGTTTACCGGTTACCCGGCTGAAGAATTAAAATCAGGTTGGTTAAGTGTATCAACTAACTCTCATCTTTCAACTGAGAGCCTGTATTTGAAATTAGCGATTAGGATTAACTGGTCAACTGGTGAAGCGGGTAACTGGTTAACTAATATTCTAACAACTAATCCAATTGGTCAATTGGGGAATTGGTTAATCGGTAAATTAAAGCTTATTCATCTCATAGATCATTCGCAATCCTTCTAAGGTCAAAAGAGGATCAATTTTATCAATTAGTTTACTTTTATTTCCAATTAATTCTGCGTAACCACCAGTTGCTACTACTAAAGAATCTTCTCCCAGCTCTTTTTTAAATCTTCTTATTAGTTCATTAGTTAGCCCTAAATAACCAAAAAATAATCCTGACTGCATTGCTGAAACAGTATTACTGCCAATACAATGTTTTGGTTTTATTAATTCTACTTTGGGTAACTTTGCAGTCTTTTCAAATAAAGCTTCTGCTGAAATCTCTATCCCTGGAGCAATAGCTCCACCCAAATAAACTCCCTCTGCATTAACAGCGCAAAAGGTAGTAGCTGTTCCAAAATCCACAATTATTACCGGCCCACCATATAGCTTATAAGCAGCAATAGCATTAACAATCCGGTCTGCTCCTACTTCTTTAGGATTATCTGTTTTGATATGAATTCCAGTCTTTATCCCAGGTTCCACAACAAGAGCAGATACTTTAAAATAATCTATAGCCATCTTCTTTAATATCCAACTTACTGGAGGAATAACGCAAGACATAACTACTGATTTAATATCCGAAAGAGATAAATTAGAATGGGAAATTAGACTTTTAACTAATATTCCATACTCGTCTTCTGTCTTATTTAGATCAGTAGAAATTCTCCAATAACCAAGTAGCTTTTTTTCATCGTAAACTCCTATTACTGTATGGGTATTACCCACGTCAATTACTAATATCATTGAAACCATAACCCTCCTTTATAATTTCTATTCCATTTTTTATTATTATATACTTATAATCTTATTTAATAATTTTAATACCTGACCACAAATAATAAAGTCATCAAAAAATTAAGCAGAGAAGATATTATTCTCTCTGCCCTCTTACCTGCTTTTAAAAATACAAGAATTTATCCTAGCAACTAATAACCAAGTTTCTTTAAAGCTTTAACCAGAATAGCTATCAATAATATTGCCACAACTACCTCGGGGGTACCATGAATAATAGCAATAGTTGTGCTTGCTTTAACTGGAAGATATCCTCTTAAGGTTGCCAACCCCAGGACTCCTATGGTATTAGTCAATGTCCCAACTGTTGCTGCTACCACAGTACTCTCTCTTAGATATTTATAGGAATAATAAGCGGTTACTCCAATAAATATCCGAGGTAAAATAGCAATAAGAGGATCTGCAAATATAGGATTGGTGGCATTCAAAAAACTGTATAACCCAAAGATCAGCCCAGTCATAGCACCAACTACTGGACCTTCGAGTATTCCACCTAAAATTGCGGGAATATGCATAATAGTAGCGTGTCCGGCAGGAGTGGGGACAGGGATAAATCCTAATCGGGTTACTCCTAAGATAATGGCTATAGCTCCTAACATTCCGGAAATAGCCATTTGGCGAGTGGTAAGTTTAAAACTGGATGGAGTAGAATTACTATTCACTTTTTTCACCTCCGTTCTAGTTCCGTCTTCAGATACTAGACGAAAAACCGTTAATTTGAATTTTTCTCAGGTCTTGCTCTTAAATTAAGATACAAGCCTGTAAACAAAGGATTATTCCTTTACGCCCATAGTGTAAAATACTTTAATAGATATGTCAAGCCAATAATATAATATCGAGTATATAGTACCGCCTATTGAGTTAAGAAAGTTTACACCAACTTTAGTGTCAATTTTTGTTAATTTTTCACTAACTATAAAAATTATCCTTATAATTTACTTGTACTAATTTCGAGCAGTGTTTATACACTTAACTTAAAATTACAGATTTATCTGATATTCTTTTATTTTATTCTGCAAGCTTCTGCGACTTATTCCTAAAATCTCTGCGGTTTTAGTGCGATTTCCTTTATTCTGGATTAAATATTTTATAATTAATTCCTTTTCTACATCTTTCAAAGTTCCTTTTTTTTCAAATTTTCTTTCCTGTTCTATAAAATAAAAATAATTTTCATCTACTATTTCGTCTTTTGCCATAATAATACTCCGCTCGATAATGTTTTCCAACTCTCGGATATTACCTGGATAATTATAATCGATCAAGAAATCCATAGCTTTTGTAGAAACTTTCTTAACTCTCTTATTTAATATTTTGTTATATTTATTAATAAAATGCTCCACTAATAGAGGTATGTCTTCTTTTCTTTCTCTTAAAGGAGGAACATCTATATTAAAAACATTTATTCGATAGAATAAATCCTCTCTAAACCTTCCTTCTTTTACTTCTCTTTTTAAATCTTTATTAGTCGCTGTCAATATTCGTGCATCAACTTTGATAGTCTTTGAGCTCCCTACTCTTTCGAATTCCTTTTCTTGCAAGACTCTGAGTAATTTAGTCTGAATTGAAAGATCCATTTCCCCTATTTCGTCTAAAAAAATAGTTCCACCATTAGCCATTTCAAAACGACCAATTCTTCGAGAAATTGCACCAGTAAAAGCTCCCTTTTCATGTCCAAATAGTTCACTCTCTAAAAGGTTTAGAGAAAAAGCTGCACAGTTTACCACTACAAATGGACCATCTTTGCGCAAACTGTTCTTATGTATTGCTCGAGCTATTAACTCTTTTCCAGTGCCACTTTCACCAGTAATAAGTACTGTAGCAGGGGTAGAAGCCACATTTTTTATCATTTCTAAAACTCTATTTATAGAATTACTCTTTCCAATAATCTCTTCAAAGTTAAATCTTTTTTCTTCCTCCTCCCGATAATAGATGTTTTCCACCTTTAACTCATACTGTTTAATTGCTCTTTTCACTATAATCTTTAATTCTTCAATATCAAAAGGTTTTATTAGATAATCTAATGCTCCTAACTTCATTGCTTCTACCGCTTCTGCAATACTACCATAAGCAGACATCATAATAACTGGTAAGTTTGGATCATATTCTTTAATTTTCCGTAAAATTTCAATTCCGTTTAGCCCAGGCATTTTAAGATCTAACAATACTAAACTACAATTTTCTCCTTCTAATTTCTTTAGGGCCTCTAAACCATTAGCAGCTTCTTTAATAGTATATCCCTCTGAAGAAAGTACACGAACTAACATTTTTCTTATATTTTGTTCATCATCTACCACAAATATTTTTTCCAAAACTATTTCCCCCTTTTCTGAGGTAGAACAATAATAAATTTTGTTCCCTTACCTTCTTTAGATTCAACTTTAATTTCTCCTTGATGGCCCTCCACAAGTTTATATACTATAGAAAGCCCTAATCCAGAACCTTGATCTTTGGTGGAAAAGAAGGGGTCAAATATTTGATTAAGGTCGTGGGCAGCGATACCGATTCCATTATCCTCTACTAATAATTTTATAGCAGAATTTCCTCTTATAAAAACTTTTTCAGCTTTGATTTTAATCTCTCCCTCTTTAGGTATTGCCTGAATTGCATTAATAATAATATTCATCAAAATTTGTCTTATCTGGTCTTTGTCGGCTTGAATCATAGAAATATCTGGAGAAAGATCTATATCAAACTTAATCTGTTTATTAGTAACTTCTCGCTTGAATAATTCAATTATATCGTTTATAAAATTATTTAAAGGAAAAGAGGTTATGTTTAATTTTTTCACTCTTGCATAATCTAAGACTTGAATTACTAAATTATTTAATCTATCTACCTCTTGAATAATAGTATTAAGGTCTTCTCTCCGCTCATCATTCTTAGAAAATGAATTAGAAACAAATTGAGCTAATCCCCTAATTGAACTTAGAGGATTTCTAATTTCGTGAGCAATGCCAGCGGATAACTTACCTAAAGCAGCCAATCTCTTATTACGAGCTATTTCCTCATTTAAATTCTTTATTTCAGTCACATCCCTTATTACTGCTACCAGTCCAGTTCTTTCACCAGACTCATCGGTTAAAAAGGAAGTACTAACCTCTAATATCTTCTTCTTTAACCCTTCTTCTTCTTCTAAAATTACTTCCTGATCAACATTTTTATTCTCCAAAAGACACCTCTTTAAGATACATTCGTTATTGAGCCTTAGATTTAATACTTTCTGACAATCTCGGTTTATTACTTCTCCCTTCTTCTTGCCAAAAATTTCTTCACTCTTACGGTTAAAGGTTTTGATAATGCCATTATTATCTATAGAAACTACGGCGTTATCCATAGTTTCTAGTAGTTTAGCAGTATAGTCTTTCATTTCGCTTAAAGTCTTTTTTACAATATAGGTTTCCTGTAGTTTAAAAATTACATATATTCCCAGCAAGACCAGAGCCATTATAATACTATAATTTAATATAATTCTTCTTCTAGTCTGATTCAAGCGGGCATAATAACCCTCTAAATTTACTCCTACTACTAAATAACTTTTTCTAAGTGGTAATATTTTCCAAATATCTAACTGTGTATTAATATTGAGATTAAACGGTTTTATTACTTGAAGCACTCTATTCCCCTTTTTATCCCGACTATTTATAAAATTGATTCTGCCTGGATGAATAATTTGTATGGTATTGTTCCATCTTTCTTCTTCTGTGCTAATCAGGATTAAGCCTTTATCATTACAAATATCGATATAACTTACTCCTTCTTTTTTTAAAAGCACTAAAATTTCTTTCAAGGCATTTTCATTTAAGATAAATCGCGGACCAAGAGTTTGAATAGAGAAAGCAATATTTAAACCTTCTGAACGAGCTAATTCCCACAAATAATATCTTTCCCTTTGGACTTCTTTATAAGTTAGCGAACCCAATAACAGGCTGAGGATTAAGACAGTAATTAAGACAAAAATAATATTTCTTTCTCGAAAAGGAGTAGGCTTAGCTGACTTTTTATTTTTCTCTTTTTTCAATTTTATAGACCATCTTTTTCTATAAAGTTACGGGCAGACACAAGGTCTGCCCTTACGTTTTATTTTACTCTCTTTCTTTCTCAAGTCTCTATTAATTAAGCTGTATCCCTAACTCGATACACGATACACGATATTGAGTTACTAATTTCTCAGTCGGTTTTTTCTACCTTAATCGGAACATAATAGGTATGACGGTTACGGAATATTAATAATAGTAAGGTATTTCCGGGTTCTAACTTACTGATAACTTCTTCCCATTCCTCAATAGAAGATACTTCTGTACGATTAGCTTCTAGAATTATATCTCCTCTGCGTAAGCCCATATCATCTGCTGAGCTTCCTGGAATTACTTCAGTAATTACTAGACCTTTTACCCAAGGCAATCCTGCTTCTCTCGCAATCTCAGGAGTCACTTTTCCCACTCTTAACCCAGTCTGGATGGAAAATACTTTTTCTTTAGGAAATTCGCCTTCCTCTTCATTGGTGGGCATTTCTCCAATTTTTACGATAAAATTAATTGTCTTACCATCTCGCACTACTTCTATCTTAGCGTTTTCTTCGATATCTATGCTTCTTATTTTATCTTGAAGTTCTTGGGTGGAATTAACCTCTTCGTCATTAACCTTTACAATTATATCACCTCTTTTTATTCCTGATTTCTCCGCCGGACTGTCTTTTACTACATCTCCCACTAAAACACCCTTCGCTTCAGAAAGACCAAATTGTTCAGCAATTTCGGGGGTAACATCCTGAATATATACACCTATCCAAGGCGTTCTTACTCGTCCTAAATTAATTAGGTCATCAATGTTTCTCTTAGCTATATTAATCGGAATAGCAAACCCAATACCCTGGGCATAGGGGATAATAGCGGTATTTATCCCCACAACTTCACCTTTAGTATTAAGTAAGGGACCTCCACTATTCCCAGGATTAATAGCTGTATCAGTCTGAATAAAATTTCTATAAACATGCCCATCTATCTCAGTAGGAATAGAACGGTCCTTAGCACTAACTACGCCCATAGTTACAGTCTGTTGGAGCCCATAAGGATTGCCGATAGCAATTACAATTTCTCCAACTCTTAACTCATCTGAATTGCCCAGAGTCACAGTTGGCAGATGATCTGCCTGTATTTTCACTATAGCCATATCGGAAGTTACATCTGAACCAACCACTTTTCCCTCAAACTCTCTACCATCAGAAAGAGAAACTTTTATCTTATCTGCTTTATGGACTACATGTTCATTGGTAAGGATATATCCTTCTTGACTGATAATAAATCCGGAACCAGTACCCTTCTGAGGAATTGTTCTTGTATATTCCTTAAATTGCTCTCCAAAAAAGTGTCGGAATATGGGATCATCAAAAAAAGGATATTCAGTTTGTACTATTCTTACTGTATCTATATTAACAACAGCTGGTCCAACTTTTTCGGCAATATCCGCAATGCTATCACTTAAAGCCTCAATAGATAAATAAGATTTAGCCTGCTCAGAATCTGCATTTATAATTTGTATCCAAGTTAAAGAAAATAATAAGATTAAAATTGTAACCAGTATTAATTTTTTATTAACTTTCAAGGGAATAATTTTCATCATATCTTAGTTGCACCTCCAAATAAATAAATTATGATAGATTTGGGGGAGAAAGAAGTCTATCTCCCCCTTTTTTTATATAGATCTAACTTTAATTACCAAAGATAGTTTCCCAATATTTTAGCAGCGCCAATGAACTTTCTAAAAGCAAAAATCTGGAAAGGAATTCCTTCTGGTAATTTTTCTTGCTGCTCAGGGGTTAGAATACCTTTAACTGCCAGGTATTCTTCAATCACCTTCATCTTTATTTCTGTTTCTAAATCAGCAATTTCTTGCAGTTTTGCTCTAATTTTTATTAGATCAGGATCTTCCTCTAATAATAAGCTTTTGACTTCTAATCGATTAATCTCTGCCTTGTTCTTTAATTCCAGCATTTCTTTTTGAAAATCTATATCTAGTTTTCTTATCTTATTCTTTTGTTCTTCAGACAAATTTAAAGACTCAATAAATTCTTTTACCTTGGCATTTGAGCTTTTCCCCAAATGCTTATTCGCCATCCCTCTAAATTTATAATAGTCCTGTTGTTGCGCCTTTTGCTTCATCTCAGATAATGCTTTGCTTTGTTGGGCGAAAGAATATTGGGCAAAACTTAAAAACACTACAGTTATTGCTACTATTAGGGTTAAAATGACAAACTTCGTTTTCATCCATTTTCACCTCCTTTCTATTTTTCATTCTAACCAATAACAGAAGCAATTACTGTGCCAACTTATGAAAATATCCTTCAATTTTTAAATTTGTGTCACCAAAAACAGGAAAAAGAATTTACTTTAGATTACCATAAGATCATCATATCTTTTGAAATTCCGATATTTCAAGGTATAAATAAAAAAATAGTTTCTAATAATTTTATTAAAATATACCAAATATACCGAACAAATCTCTAAATATTTTCACCACTTTTAATAACTGATTTTATTTGATACTATTTTTAATACTAATTTTCTCATTTTTTAATTAAAACACTGCGCATTTTTTTCTCAATAATTAATTTTATTCTTCCCGTAAATCTCTTTGTTCAGTCTTATCGGTCAAAATAAATACTTTTACCACTTGCTGACAAAGGAACACCCATTACAAAATCTGCATCTATTAAACCCATCTTTTTAGCTACTACCCCAGCACGATACATTATTCGATTATCTACATTCATTATCCCGGCAGTTTTAACCGCTGACCCAATAGCAATCCCCATATCTAAAATCCTAAATGCACATTGTGGTCCATCAAATTCACTTCCTTTATGGGAAATTCGGTTAACACATCGGTCATATCCGCAGGCACCACAATTTAAACCAAGAGATTGAGCATCTTTTAGACCTATTAATAGAACAGCCAAAGAATTTTTAACATTATCGCCATCGCGGTCAAAATTTTTCTTCCCCATCTGTTCACCATAACTGACCATTTCTTTTGCTAACTTGATTACATCTTCTCCATAGATTGCTTTAACTACTACAAAATCTTTGCCAGCAGATTTAGGAGCAGTACGAGCAGCAACTCCCATCAAATTTGCTACATCTTTTATAGCCTCCTGAATGTCAAATTCTGATAAATTTTGATTAGACACCCTTCTCCCCCCTCCATAAATATAATTTATCAATTCACCAATTAAATTAGTGCAAGACCGGTTCAATAAATTGAACCCCTACCTCTGAGTGTTATATAGCAATAATCTTCTAACTTCTGGATACTGGCTCCTGGATTCTTTTTTCCTTACGATATACGAAATTTATTAAACCTTTCTTCTTTTTCCTTTTCTTCACTATACGCAAAACACTGTACGCTCTACACTAAGTAGTTTAATTATACTATTCATTTATTCGATAATCAATAACCTGAAAAGTAGCCAGATTCTTGTTGGTAGTCAGTAACCAATCTATTTCAATAGGAACAGAAAAATCTGGCTGTAGCCTACCCCTTTCCAACCAATATCGAGAATGCTGATTATTAAACTGTCCCTTATTTGCTTTGACAATCAATTTAATGGGTTTATCTAAAAATACTATCTCTTCTAAAGTTTTTACTTTTTTTAGTTCCCCAATTATCCTTCTTTTTAAACCTTCACTAGGAAAAGGTAGCATATTTATTAATCCTATATTTTTATTTAAGGGACCTATAATTTTTACATTGGCTAAATTTGCCATAAATCCTTCTTTCTCTAAAATATCTAAAATAATCTCATTTGCTTCCGCTGCCGTCTTGCCATGGTAATAAGATGAAGCCAAAGGTTTAAGTAAATGTTTCAATTTACAACCTTCTCTAAACTTGCTTTCTCCAATCTTTAATATTTTTAGATTAAAAAAATTAGCTATCTCTCTTATTTCTTCTTTGTTCTTCTCAAAAAGGGGGGCATAAAACCCAGCGCAAATTTTTAAACCCTTCATACCCCAGGTATCACTCTGATTAGAACCAGTTAAAACCAACCTTCCTTTAGCCTCTTTTTTAACTCTCCCTAATTTTGCAATTCGAGTACATTTATTACAAGCTGGTCCTTTTTTTAACACGCTTTCCTGTTCTTTTTTCCCATAAACAATTTTTGATTCTAAATCAAGAGCTTTGCTAATGCTCTGAATATTTTTAACCCCCTTACTATAGCTATATTCTCCGAAACTGACCGTAATCGCTTCAACCTTTTCTCTCCCTAAAGCTTGTATGGCTAAAGCAGAAACGACAGTACTATCTAATCCCCCCGAAAAAGCTACAACTACCTTTTCTTCTCTACTTACTTCTCTAATCTCTTCCAACAAAATCTTAATATTTTCTCTTATCTGATACATTACACAAAATTTTTGGAGGAACAAACTCCCCCTAAAACCCTCTATAGTTTTTAGTTCTCTTCTTTATAGGTGATACATTCCAGATACTAACAAACTTGTTAAAATCTATTCTTTTTTCATAAAAAATTTAACTAATAAAAAAGTCAAGGATGGTAGATAAAATACCTAATACCTTGACTTTCTTTTAAAGATTAATCAGGCTAATTTATTCCGAAAATAATATAGCTAATTTGTACTCTTTTTTAGATATTCCTCAAAAGAGATATTTTTATACCATCCTTCTCCTATATATTTTATTACTAAGATAAATTGATCAGCTGGCACATATCCCGGCAAGGGAGCAATTTTATTATGGTTGCTTTCCAAAAACCAGGTAGTGGGATAACCACTAACCTGATACCTCATTGCTAACTCCTTTTCAGTAATTTCTTTTCCATCTTCTATTACCTTATTATTAGACTCACCATTTACTTTAACGGTGACAAAATTCTCATTTAATATTCTTTTTACTTCCTCTTTAGAATAAGTTTCCTTATCCATTTTTTTACAATAACCACACCAATCAGTATAAAAATCGATCAAGACATATTTATTTTCTCTTTCAGCTCGAGCTAACCCCTCATTATAAGACAACCAATCAATAGTTAAAGGCTTAGCCTCTCCCACTACTTCTACACCTTGTTCCTGCATATGGAAATATGATTTTACTCCAAAATAAAATACTATTACTAATAAGATTATTAAAACCAGTATCTTGCCTTTTTTGTTTGAAAAAACCTTCATCCTTATTTAAAACTCCTATTAAATCTTTGATTTTTTATCTTTTTATAGCTTTGTTGTTTGCTTTTGATAAATTTTATTGCTTACTCAAAAAATAATATACTATTCTTTGAAAATTATCAGTGAGAATTAAGCCACCAATTAACATCAATAATATTCCGCCTATCATCTCTATAATCTTAAAATTTTTTTTAATCTTATTTGAAAATAAATAGAATTTATTAATGGCTAAGGCAGTCAATAAAAAGGGAATTCCCAAACCTGCAGAATAAAGAGTAAGCAACAGAATCCCCTGATAGACTGTATCTTGAGTACTCGCATAAACTAATATAGCTGCCAATATTGGTCCAACACAAGGTGTCCAGCCAAAAGCAAAAGCTAATCCCATCAGAAAAGGACCTACTATATTATTAACTGGCCGGGAATTACTATAAACCCTTTTTTCATAATCCAAAAATTTTATTCTGTATAATCCCGACATATGTATGCCAAAAAGGATAATTATAATCCCAGAAATTTTTTTTAAAATAAGGGTTTTTTCCAGTAAAAAATTTCCCAAGAAAGTAGCGGTTGCCCCCAGAAGAATAAATATCAAAGAAAATCCCAGAATAAAAAATAAAGAGCTGATAATTATAGTATTCTGATTCTCTCCTTTCTTATTTTTTATATCCTCTAAAGAAACTCCGGAGATAAAAGAGATATACCCGGGAATTAAAGGTAAGACACAAGGAGAAATAAACGACAAAAATCCTGCTAAAAAAGCAGCTACCAAAGATATTTCACTTACTGCTAACATATTTAACCCTCTTTGCTTTTTTTATATTACTTTTTAATATCAACATTACTTTTTAATATCAACTTTTTCTTTTAAATCCTGAGATTTTTTCTGGTAATCTTCAATAGCCTTTATCAATCCATCAGCTGCTAAATTTGAACAATGCATCTTAATCGGAGGGAGCCCCCCCAAAGCCTCTGCTACTGTTTTATTGGTTATTTTTAAAGCCTCATCAATGGTTTTGCCTTTCACCATCTCAGTTACCATACTGCTCGTAGCAATGGCTGCTCCACATCCAAAAGTTTTAAACTTACAATCGACTATTTTACCATCTTTCACTTTTATATAAATTTTCATTATATCCCCGCATACCGGGTTACCAACCTCTCCTATTCCATCAGCATCTTTTATTTCTCCTACATTGCGAGGATTTTTAAAATGCTCCATCACTTTATCACTATACATACTCATTTAATACTTCTCCTTTATTTCAGTCCCTCCCAACTCCCTTTAAAGGGAGAAAGGGCTCGTAATTTTTTTATAATTTTAGGTAAAATATCTATTAAATAATCTACTTCTTCTTCAGTATTATCCTTCCCTAAGCTTAATCTTAGGGAACCATGAGCGATTTCTGGAGGAAGCCCAATAGCCAATAATACATGGGAAGGTTCTAAAGAACCAGAGGTACAGGCTGAACCACTGGAAGCTGCTATTCCTTCCATATCTAAATTGAGCAGCATCGATTCCCCTTCGATAAATTCAAAGCAGAAATTAACATTTCCTGGCAACCTATTACTAGGATGACCATTTAAACGGACATTTTCTACCTTGTTCAAAATTTCTTTAATCAATTTGTCTCTCAACTTTATTATTTTATCTTCTTCGCCTTGTGCTAATCTCTTTTCGGCTAACTCAGCAGCTTTTCCAATGCCAACAATACCTGCAACATTTTCGGTACCAGCTCTTCTATTTTTCTCCTGGCTACCACCATCCATTAAAGACTCTATTCGAATACCTTTTCTAAGATATAATACCCCTACCCCATTAGGTCCATACAATTTATGCCCGGACATAGTTAACATATCTACTCCCAGTTCGTTAACCTCTATAGGGATATGTCCAACAGTTTGAACTGAATCTGTATGAAAATATACTCCTGCTTCTTTAGTTATCTTGGCAATATCTCTAATCGGTTCAATGGTTCCAATCTCATTATTGGCATGCATAATAGTCACTAAAACAGTTTTACCGGTAATTGCCTTTTTCACATCACCAGGATCTATCAGACCATATTTATCTACTGGTAAATAGGTAACTTTGAACCCGTGTTTTTCTAAAAAATGACAGGAATGTAAAACAGCATGGTGTTCGATTTGGGAAGTAATAATATGATTTCCTTTTTTCTGATTGGCCCAGGCAATACCTTTTATAGCATAATTATCTGATTCTGTCCCCCCACTGGTAAAAATAATCTCCGAGGGATTTGCCCCAATTAAACGAGCAACCTTTTTTCTAGCTTCCTCTACTGCTTCTCTTGCTTCCTGTCCAAAGGAATGAACACTATTTGGGTTTCCATATTTTTGAGTAAAGTATGGTTCCATTTCCCTAACTACTTCTATATCAGTAGGAGTTGTTGCAGCATGATCCATATATATCCTTTTCATAAAATTATTTCTCCTTTTTTAGTTCTATAATTAATGATACAAGAAAATTATATTATATATGATTATTTTTGTCAACTTTATCCTTCCTCAATAATAATTCAGAAATGCCCTAAATCATTGGGTAAGAACTATTTCTTTGGCATCTTCAAGGGCAATCTGTTCGATAAATTCTTTGAAAGATGGATATTCTTCTTGGGATATTTCGAAAGTGTTAAACTGGTAATATCTCTCATATTTTATAATACTATCTTCTCTTGAATATTTAACTCTATACGACCCGAAAGGGAAAACTAAATTAACATTATTGGGAATTCTTTCTACTTTAAATCCTTCGGGAATATTGATTTCTATCACATTCTGAGTACAATATTGGTTGTAAAAATACATCGGAAATCTTCTTTCTTCTGTTGCCACCATACTCGTCGATTCTACTCTTTCGATAATAGAAGGCTTGAAATTTAATTTTTTTCCTATCTTTTTTGCATAATTGGGAACCCGAAATTTGTATTTCTGTTCAACCGGGATATCAAGATCAGTCAAATCAGAAAAACTAAACTCTTCCAGTATAGAACCAGGACAACTTGAGCCTAAAGAATTTTGTATTAATTCCTTTCTCTTGGTTTCTCCTAAATCCTTAAAAAGACTCCTATAATAAGCAGCGAAAATTCCTGATTGTAAAACAGTAGCTTCCCCATTAACTGAACCGTCTTTCTGTAAATTTAATTTTATTTTTCTTACTCTCTGATTTTTTTCTGCTGGCTGAATGGGTATCTTCACAAATTTCCCCTCTCCATTAATTAACACCATAGCCCAAGCACCCTGATCCATTGCTGGTAAATCACCAAAACTGTAATTTTCTGCAGTACCATCTAAAAAGATCAACTCCCCATTAAAAGCAACAGCTGCAATGGCATGATCAAATTGAAAACTGGGCAGATCAAGGTCTATTTCTCCACTATATCTCGTTCGGAGTAACACATAATAAGCCTCTATCCCTGCCTCCTTTAACATACTGATAAGCAGTGTAGCTTTATCCTTGCAATCTCCATATTTATATTTATATACTTCAGCTGCTTCATGAGGCATATGTCCACTTATTCCAAATTCTAAACCCAAATATCTTATCTCATTGGTTACATAATGATATATGGCTCTAGCCTTCCCCTCAGGCGTAGTTTCATTCTGGATAAGTTCGGCCACCTTAGCCTTTATATCAGCATCTGCCTTACTCTGCTCTCGGGATATATCATTATACCAGGTAGCAAGCTCCTCCCAGGATGAAAAACTACTTATAGCAATTCGAGGTGCAATATTGTGGAATGGGGGCATATCGTTTTCGGAAATAATCTGAGGAACATCAGAGGCTTCCCAGGTATAAATAACTTTATCTCCTGTCTTTTCGATTTTTGGTTCGAGGTCAGTTTTAAAATTCACTATCTTGATTTCTACATCTTTCGGAATAATAAGTATATACCGGTAAAGTTGAATTGGTTCAAAATCTTGCAAATAGAGAGTATCCTGGAAAT
>Ga0190359_1000678_pt1 | contig 22737 bp, 20 predicted proteins | sample 48721823_MG_FD_161269 | JGI IMG/M metagenome (GOLD analysis project Ga0190359, IMG submission 161269) | Hydrothermal vent microbial mat bacterial communities from Southern Trench, Guaymas Basin, Mexico - 4872-18-2-3_MG | ecosystem: Environmental > Aquatic > Marine > Hydrothermal vents >... | reverse complement strand
CCCCAGGCCGGGGCGCCGGTCGGCGATGGTGACCAGCTCCAGGTCCCGGTAACCGTCAGCCGTCGCGGCTACCACCACCACCGGCCCGGTGACCGTCGAGAACTGGGAGACCACGTGCCGCAGCAGGGGCCGTCCCCGCCAGCGGTAGCGGGCCTTGTCGCCGCCGAAGCGGGTGGAGTTGCCACCGGCCAGTATGTACAGGGGGGGCTTGTTCACCGCTCTCCTTCGTTCTCCGCGGGCGATCCGGCGTCGGGCCGGGCCGGGTTGCGGGAGCAGGCCGCCGAGTCTCTTTCCTGCTCGGGAAAGGAAAGCGGCGACGACTGCCCACCGGGCTCCAGCAGCCCCAGGCCCGGGCAGGGCTCCCCGCGCAGGGCCGACAGCGCCTGCTTGAGGGTGTCTTCGCTCTGCTCGCCCACCAGCCGGGCCACCTCCCGGCCGTCGCCGTCGAGGAAGACGAACGTCGGGGTGGCCACCAGGTGGAAGCGACCGATGTACTCCCGGCCGCCGGCCGCGGCCAGGTCGATGGTCTTGACGCGCACCCGCTTGCCGTCGCACTGCCGGGTGATGGAGAGCATGAGCGGTTTCATGCGCTGGCACACGTGGCAGTTGCGGGAGGTGAAGATGACCATGGTCGGCTCGCCGTTCTTCACCAGGCGCAGCTGTTGTCCGCCGGCACCGGCGGCGGGGGCACCGCCCGTTCCCGCCTCCAGCCCGCCGGCCAGCATCGACAGCGCCACCACCACCAGCAGGGTGCCGATGACCTTCTCGATACGCCCCAGCCAGGGAGAGATCTTCCTCAACCAGCGGGTGGCCACCCCGGCGAAGGCCGCCACCACCAACAGGGGCAGGGCGAAGCCGGACCCGTAGGCGGCCAGGTAGGCCGCTCCCAGCCAGGGATCGGCGGTGCGCGAGGCCGTGTAGGTGAGCACCGAGCCCAGGATGGGGCCGGCGCAAGGCGACCAGCCGGCGGCGAAGACGATCCCCATGAGCACGGCGTTTATGGCCCCGAACCTGGTCTGCAGGCGGCGATCGTCGGCCCGCACGGTGCGCTGCAGAAAACCCAGGCGCACCAGGCCCAGGAAGTGCAGGCCGAAGATGAGGATGAGGATGCCGCCGCCCACCTGGAGCCAGTTGCGATGCTCCACCAGGAACGCGCCCAGCGAGGAGGCGGCCATCCCCAGCAACACGAAAACCAGCAGGAACCCCACGGCGAACAACCCCGCCCGCAGCAGCAGCGTGCCCTTCTTCAGGCCGGCGATGTCACGGATGTCGCTGCCCACCAGCGCCGACAGGTACACCGGCACCAGCGGCAGGATGCAGGGAGTGGCGAAGGTCATGACCCCCGCCCCGAACAACCCCAGCCAACCATATGTCATGTCTCTCTCCTCCGTCCTGCCCCGGTGAGGTGGTCAACCGGGGAAAGATAATGCCCGCCCGGCGCTTGCCAAGTACAATAGAAATCTTTTGCCGAAACGGCGCAAACGTATCCAGTTCCTTTATCGGCACGGGGCCGCCGCAAAGAAAAGGCCGGGCTCCCGGAGGAGCCCGGCCGGAGATGAGCAGCCAGCCTGGTTGCCGCTAGAAAAGACCCTTGACCTTGCCCGTCTTGACGTCCACGTCCACGCGGCGGAAGGCCGGGTTGGAGCTGGTGCCGGGCATGAGCGAGATGTTGCCGGCCACCGGGCAGATGAAGCGCGCGCCGCCGTAGGTCAGGAAGTCGCGGATGGGCAGCGTCCAGCCCTTGGGTACACCCTTGAGGGTGGGGTCGTGGCTGAGCGACAGGTGGGTCTTGACCATCATGGTGGTGTAGTCGTTGAACTTGGGATCGCTTTCGAACTTCTTGAGCTTCTCCTCGGCCACCGGCGAGTAGCTGACCCCGTCGGCCCCGTAGACTTCCTTGGCGATGAGCTCCACGCGCTTCGACAGCGGGGTGTCGAGCTCATAGAGGAACTTGAAGTTCACCTTGTCGTTGCAGGCGTCGATGACGGCATCGGCCAGCTCGAGCGCACCCTCGCCGCCGAACTGCCAGTGCCTGGACACGGCCACCCTGGCCCCGGCCTGTTCGCCGGCCTTCTTGACCATGTCGATCTCGTCCTGGGTGTCGGTGTAGAAGGAGTTGATGCACACCACGGGGTTGATGCCGGCCTTCTTGACGGTGTTGATGTGGTGCACCAGGTTGGCCACTCCGGCCTCGAGCCACTTGAGGTTTTCCTTGCTGTAGATCTCCTTGAGGTCCTTGCCCGGGGCCCACAGGGGGGCGCCGGCGGATACGCCGTGGGACTTCAGCGCCCGGATGGTGGCGGTGATGACCGAGACGTTGGGAACGTTGCCCGAGTAGCGGCACTTGACGTTCCAGAACTTCTCGAAGCCGATGTCGGCGCCGAAGCCGGACTCGGTGAGGTGGTAGTCGCTGAGCTTGAGGCTGACCTTGTCGGCCACCACCGAGGACTGGCCCACGGCGATGTTGGCGAAGGGACCGGCGTGCACCAGGCAGGGCTGGCCCTCGAGGGACTGCAGCAGGTTGGGGTTGATGGCGTCGCGCATCCAGGCGGTCATGGCCCCGGCAACCTCAAGGTCTTCGGTGGTGACGGGGTTGCCCTTCTTGTCGTAGGCCACCACGATGCCGCCCAACCGCTTGCGGAAGTCGGCCAGGTCGCTGAAGATGGCCAGGATGGCCATTACCTCGGAGGAGACGGCGATGCCGAACTTCGACTTCATCAGGAAGCCGTCCATCTTGCCGCCCTCGCCGATGGTGATGTTGCGCAGGGCCTGGGCGCAGAAATCGATGATCCAGCCCATCTCCACGTTGCGCGGGTCGATGTTGAGGCGCTTCAGGCCGCGCTTTTCCAGGAACTTGTCCGAGTAGTTGAACTCGTGCTGCAGGCGCGCCGTCAGCGCCACCATGGCCAGGTTGTGGGCGTTCATGATGGCGTTGATGTCGCCGGTGAGGCCCAGGCTAAACTCGGTGAGCGGGATGCACTGGGACAGTCCGCCGCCGGCGGCCGAGCCCTTGATGTTCATGGTGGGGCCGCCCGAGGGCTGGCGGATGGCGGCAGAGACCTTCACCCCGCGCTTGCCCATACCCTGCAGCAGGCCCATGGTGGTGGTGGACTTGCCCTCGCCCAGCGGCGTGGGGGTGATGGCGGTAACCTCGATGAACTTGCCGTCGGGCTTGTCCTTGAGGCGCTCGAGCACGCGCTGGTAGTCGATCTTGGCGATGTAGTGACCGTAGGGCAGCAACTCGTCCTTGGTCACCCCCAATTCCTCGGCCACCTGCTCGATGCGCTTCATGTGCTGCTCTGCTTCCTCGGCGATCTCCCAGTCTTCGTGTTTCGTCGGATCCAGCGGCATGAATCAACCTCCTTGCAGGGTTGGAAAGTTTGCCAACGCGGCTCCTACAAATATTGAAAGCCCGGCAACCTGTCAAACCTTTTCGACACGACAGGTCACGTCGACCCACAGCGATAAATATCCTTTTGCGGTTTCGATAAATGCTGCTTATCATGGCGGCGGATTGACGTCTTCGGATTCTGCCGTTAACATTAACGGAGAGTGTCGTGCGGGGGCGAATTGGACGTCATGTACGCGAGACGCAGGAAAAGGAGTTCCTGGCCGTTGCTGGTGGCGATGCTGCTGGCGCTGGTGGTGCACCTGGAACTGCTCTTGACCGGGATGCTGCCGGCCTTTTGGGACTTCTGGAACCGGCTGCTGCCCCGCCCTCCCCTCGAGCAGCCAACCGAGGTGCAGTTGGTCAAGCTCTCGCCCGCGCAGTGGCGGGAAAACCGGCAGGTCCGCAACCGGGCCCGGGTCGAGCAGGAGCGACAGGACAACCCCGCCGCCCGGCGGCAGGAGCCGGAACCGGAGAAGGACATCAAGGGGCAGGTGGTCGACGTGGCCCCCACCCCGGACCGGCGCCCCCCGGAGCGGAGCCGCTTCTTGTCCGAGCACAACACCCGGGTGGAGCGCGAGAGCATCAGCCGCCACCAGCGCCGCGACTACGCCGTGGCCCAGCCCCGTCCCACGGTGGCCGCCGACCAGGTCCGCCGGCGCCAGTCCGACGAGCGGGAAGAGCGCAGGTCGCTGGCCCTGGTGACCCGGCGCCAGGGAGCCCGGGGGGCCAGCAGCAGCCAGCGGGCCTTCAAGCTGGAGCTTCCCGACATTCCCCGGCGCCAGTCGCTGAAACTGAAGCTGGACCTGTCACACGGCACCCTGGCAACCATGTCGGCCAGCGACCCGCTGCGCGGCAACTCCGACAAGCTGCGCCTGCAGCTGGGCAAGCCGAACGCCGAGGACAAGCAGCAGGGGGACCAGGGGCAGGACGACAAGACCGTGGCCCTGATGCAGCGGCCCTCGCTGAAGAACCTGGACATGGTCAGCGGTGCTCCCGCCAACGACCACGTCGAGGACGTACCCAAGGGAGAGGAGACCCTGCTCAACAGCCGCGAGTTCAAGTACGCCACCTTCTTCAACCGGGTCAAGCGCGGAGTGAGCGAACACTGGCGGCCGGGCGAGGTCTACCTCCGCCATGATCCCTACGGCAACGTCTACGGGGTGAAAGACCGCTACACCCTGGTACACGTGGAGCTGGATTCCCGGGGCCAGCTCGACGATATCTCGGTGGTGCGCTCCAGCGGCATCGACTTCCTCGACGACGAGGCCATCCACGCCTTCCAGGGAGCCTCGCCGTTTCCCAACCCGCCCCAGGGGCTGGTGGAGCCGGACGGCAAGATCCGCTTCCAGTTCGGTTTCTACTTCGAGATCGGCGAGCGCCCGCGCATCCGCGCCTTCAAGATGCAGCGCTATCCCTTCTGAGGCCGCCCCCGGGCGAGGTCTACTCCTTCTCTGCGAAGCGGTGCCGCAGCACCGGCTTGCGGGCGGCGGCCACCTCGTCCAGGCGCCCCCTCCCCGGAAGATTTCTTGAAATCTTACTCTCCCCCGCTGAAATCGTGCCGCAGCACCGGCTTGCGGGCGGCGGCCACCTCGTCCAGGCGCCCTATCGGCGTCCGCTGCGGTGCCGTGCGCACCAGCTCGGGATCCCGGCGCGCCTCGTCGATAATGCGCTCGATGGTCTCGGCGAACTCGTCCAGGGTCTCGGGCGACTCGGTCTCGGTGGGTTCCACCATGAGCGCCCCGTGCACCACCAGCGGAAAGTAGATGGTGGGCGGATGGAAGCCGTAGTCGAGCAGGCGCTTGGCCAGGTCCAGGGTGGTGATGTCCAGCTCCTGCAGGGTCTTTTCCCCGAACACCACTTCGTGCAGGCAGGGGCCGGGATAGGCCACCTCCAGCACCCGTCGCAGCCGGACCCGCAGGTAGTTGGCGTTGAGCACCGCCAGCTCGGTGGCCCGGCGCAGCCCCGCGGCCCCCATCTCCCGCAGGTAGGCGTAGGCCCGTACCATGACGGCGAAGTTGCCGTAGAAGGCCTTCATGCGCCCGATGCTCTCCGGCCGGTCGTCGTCCAGGCGGAATCTCTCTCCGCTCTTCTCCACCACCGGCACCGGCAGGAAGGGCTCCAGCTCGGCAACCACCCCCACCGGCCCCGAGCCGGGTCCGCCGCCGCCGTGCGGGGTGGAGAAGGTCTTGTGCAGGTTTACCTGCAGCACGTCTATGCCCATGTCGCCGGGACGCGCCACCCCCAGCAGGGAATTGAGGTTGGCCCCGTCGCAGTAGACCAGGCCGCCGGCCCGGTGCACCATCTCGGCGATCTCGGCAATGTGCGTCTCGAACAGCCCCAGGGTGTTGGGGTTGGTGATCATGATGGCCGCGGTCTGCTCGTCGAGCACCTGGGCCACGGCCTGCGGGGTGAGGATGCCGTCGGGGCCGCTGGTTATCTCCACCACGTCGTAGCCGGCCAGCTTGGAGGAAGCCGGGTTGGTGCCGTGGGCGGTATCGGGGATGAGCACCTTGCGGCGGGCGTCGCCGCGCCGGCGCAGGCAGGCGCGGATCATCTTGACGCCGGTCAACTCCCCGTGCGCGCCGGCCGCCGGCTGCAGGGTGAAGCGTGCCAGGCCGGTGATCTCGCACAGCAGGCGCTCCAGTTGGTACATCAGCTCCAGTGCCCCCTGGCAGAACTCCTCCGGCAGGTAGGGATGCAGGCGGGTGAATCCCGGCAGCCGCGCCAACCGCTCGTTGACGCGGGGGTTGTACTTCATGGTGCAGGAGCCCAGCGGGTAGAAGCCCAGGTCGATGCCGTGGTTCCAGGTGCTCAGCCGGGTGAAGTGACGTACCACCGCCGGTTCGTCGACCTCCGGCAGGCGCGGCGGCTCTCCGCGCCGCAGGCCCCGGGGGATGTCGTCGCCGGCCGCGGCCGTGTCCCCGAAGCCCTCCGGCAGCGAGTAGCCGCGGCGGCCGGGCACGCTGCGCTCGAACAGCAGGGGCTCCGGGCGCACCAGCCCGCGTGCTCCGGCATCGCTGTCAACCGGCTCGCTCAATTTCCTCTCCCAGCCCGGAGGCCAGCCGGGCGACATCCTCCCGGCGGTGGCGCTCGTCGACACACACCAGGACGCAGTCGGCCAGCTCCGGGTACCAGCGGCCCAGGGGCAGGCCGGCCACCAGCCCGGCGGCGGCCAGCCGCTCGAGCACCGGTTCCGCCGGCCCGGGCAGGCGCAGGACAAACTCGTTGAAGAAGGGAGTGTCCGCAAAGGCCCGCTCCACGCCCGGCAGATCCTCCAGCCGCCGGCAGGCTTCCCGGGCGTTGCCGGCGCACACCCGGGCCAGCCGCTCCAACCCGGCCGGCCCCAGCAGGGCCAGGTGGATGGTGGCCGCCAGGGCGCACAGCCCCTCGTTGGAGCAGATGTTGGAAGTGGCCCGGGCCCGGCGGATGTGCTGTTCGCGCGAGGCCATGGTGAGCACGAAGCCGCGCCGGCCGGAGGCATCGCAGGCCTGCCCCACCAGGCGGCCGGGCATCTGCCAGGCCTGGCGCTGCGAACAGCCGAAGATGCCCAGTCCCGGCCCTCCGAAACTGACGTCACCGGCGAGGCCCAATCCCTCTCCGGTGACGATGTCGGCCCCCAGCCGCGCCGGGGCCTCGAGCAGGCCCAGCGACACCGGCTCCAGCACCGACACGATCAGCAGGGCGCCGGCCCGGTGGGCGGCCTCGGCCAGGGCGGGCAGATCCTCCAGGCAGCCCAGGGCATTGGGCTGCTGCAGCAGCAGCGCCGCCACGTCGTCGTCCAGGGCCCGCTCGAGCTCCTCCACGGAGGTGGTACCGCCGGGTCCGAACCCCACCTCCTGCATCTCCAGGTCCAGGTCGCCCAGGTAGGTGGCGCAGGTGGCCCGCGTCTCCGGGTGGACCGAGCGGGCCGCCAGCAGGCGGCGGCGCCGGCGTTTCACCCGCCCGGCCATGAGCAGGGCCTCGGCGGCGGCGCTGGCGCCGTCGTAAAGGGAGGCGTTGACCACCTCGCAGCCGGTCAGCTCGGACATCATGGTCTGGTACTCGAACAGGGCCTGCAGCGTGCCCTGGCTCACCTCGGGCTGGTAGGGCGTGTAGGCGGTGAAGAACTCCCCGCGTTGCAGCAGGGCATCGACCGCCGCCGGCAGGTGATGGGCGTGGGCACCGGCTCCCAGGAACGACAGCACCCCGGAGCGGTTCTTGCCGGCCAGCTCGTCCAGGTGAGCCACCAGGCCGGCCTCGTCCAGTGCCGGCGGCAACGCCAGGGGCTGCCGCAGGAGCAGCTTTTCCGGGATGGAGGCGAACAGGTCGGCGATATCGTCGGCCCCGATGGCCGCGAGCAGGCGGCGGACGTCCTGCTCGGTATGGGGCAAGTAGCGCACGGTGGGTACCTGCCTCCGCCTACTTGGATTCTTCCTCAAGGTAGCGCCGGTAGGCCTCGGCATCGAGCAGCTGCTCGAGCTCGCCGGGATCGCTCATCTCGATCTTGATCATCCAGCCTTCGTCGTAGGGATCCTCGTTGACCGTCTCCGGGGCGTCCAGCAGGGGTTCGTTGATCTCGGTCACCTTGCCGGAAACCGGCGCGAAGAGCTCGGACGAGGCCTTCACCGACTCCACGGCACCGAAGGGCTCGTCACGGCGCACCGGCTCACCCTCGTCGGGCAGCTCCACGTTGACGATGTCGCCCAGTTCGTCCTGGGCGTAGTCGGTGATGCCCACCACCACGAGGTTGCCCTCCACCCGGGCCCACTCGTGCTCCCGGGTGTACTTCAATTCGCTGGGAATGTTCATCTTCACCCTCCGTGCTCCTCGCGCCGCGCGCCAAGCCGGCCCGGACGCTTGCTCGGTGGATCACACGTCGCCGGTATGGTAGTCCAAGACCCGCCGCGGTCAAGTAAAAAAACGCCCGCCGCGGAAGCTGGCCTCGACGGCCCACTGTGCTATGCTGGGCGCACGAAAGAGAGGTTACCGGCCGGTGGATCTTTTCGCTCCCTCGCAGCAGCAGGTGTTTTCCGTGTCCGAGCTGGTGGGCCGGGCGCGCACCCTGCTGGAGGACAACCTGGGCATGGTTCACGTCAGCGGGGAGATCGGCAGCTGGTCGCTGGCCGCTTCCGGGCACGTCTACTTCACCCTCAAGGACGACCAGGCGCTGTTGCAGGCGGTCATGTTCCGCTCGGCCGTCGCCCGCCTGGGCCATCATCCACAGGAGGGCCAGAGCGTCGAGTGCCGGGGACGCCTCACCGTCTACCCCGGGCGCGGGCGCATGCAGCTGGTGGCGGAATGGCTGGCTCCCACCGGCGCGGGGGAGCTGGCCCGGCGCTTCGCCCTGCTCAAGCAGAAGCTGGCCGCCGAGGGCCTGTTCGACACCGCCCGCAAGCGGCCCCTGCCGGTCCTGCCCCGCTGCCTGGGCCTGGTCACCAGTCCCGACGCGGCGGCCTTGCACGACGTACTCACGGTGCTGCGCCGACGTTGTCCGCTGGTACCGGTGTTGCTGTCGCCGGCCCCGGTCCAGGGCGAGGATGCGGCCCGGCGGTTGACCCGGGCGCTGGAGCTGCTGGTGCGCCAGGGAGAGTGCGACGTCATCATCGTCACCCGCGGGGGAGGTTCCGCGGAGGACCTGTGGGCCTTCAACGAGGAGGTGCTGGTGCGGGCCGTGGCCGCCTGCCCGCTGCCGGTGGTCAGCGCCGTCGGTCACGAGGTGGACCTGGTGCTGACCGACCTGGCCGCCGACGTGCGTGCGCCCACGCCCTCGGCGGCCGCCGAGCTGGTGGTACCGGAGGCGTCCCAGCTGCGCGCCCGCCTTGAGCAGCTGGCCCGGCAGCTGCAGCGTCACAGCCTCTACCGGCTTGCCCGGGAACGAACCCGGGCCGGCCGCCTGGCCGCGCGCCTGCGCGATCCCCGGCTGCTGCTGGCCGGCTACCGGTTGCGCCTGGACGACAGCTGGCGCCGGGCCGAGCGGGCCCTGGGCGAACGCCTGGAGGAAGGCCGCCGCCGGTTGTTCTCGCTGCGCCTGCGCCTGCACCAGGCCAGCCCGCTGCACCGGCTGGAGCGACGGCGGCAACTGCTGCTGCGGCTGGGCGGCGCCTTGCCCCGCCAGTTGCTGGCCGGGCTGGAGCAGCGGCGCCGGCAACTGGAGGCCGGCCGGCGCCTGCTTCTGGGGCTGGACCCGCGGGCCATACTGGCTCGCGGCTTCGCCCAGGTGACCGACGGCGACGGGCGGGTGGTACGCAGTCCCGCCGGCCTGCGCCCGGGAGACCCCATCGCCGTGCGCCTGTCCCGGGGCGGGCTGGACGGCCGGGTGGAACGGCTCTGGGATGAAGCAAGTCCCGACAAGGTTGTTCGCCGGCGGGGCAAGTGATAGCCTGCCGGCCATGCCCTTACCCGGTGGAGAGACGACATGGGCCTGCGCCGCCTGATGGTGACATTGATTCTCGCCGCGGTGCTGCTGCCCGTGGCCGCCGCCCTGCTGCTGGGCGGCACCGCCAGTGACACCGGCGGCTGTGCCGACAGCAGCGGGCCGGACCGGGCCCGGCTCACCGCCCGCCTGATCGGCGCGGACATCAATCGCACCGCCTCCATCTTCCGTATCGGTGCCGAGCTGTTCGACCTGCCCGCCCTGTCGCGACGGGAGTGCATCGGCGTGTTGCGCATGCTCTACAAGCAGGACGACTCCATCGCCCAGGTGGTGCTGCTCAACGGCGAGGACCGCCCGGTGGTGGAACCGGTGTTTCTCACCGCCGAGCAGGTGGCGGCCCATCCCCATTCCACCCGCCTGCCGGTGGGAGCCACCGCCCTGGAGCGCTTTCTCAACCAGATTCCCCTGGCCGCCGTTCGCCGCACCCGCCTGGCCTACAGCGACCCCTACGTCTCCCCGAACAACAACAGCGTCCTGGTGGCCGGCGCGGTTTCCCTGCCCGTAGCCGGGGGGCGCAGCTGGGTGCTGGCCTTCGAGCGCTCGCTGCGACGACTGCAACGGCTGCTGTCCACGGCGGTGACCGGCTCCGGGGCCGTGGCCTTCCTGGTGGACTCGGGAGGACGGGTGTTGGCCCACCCCGACGGCCGCCTCATGCTGGAGCGACGCCTGGTGGATACGCATCCCCTGGTACAGAGATTCCTGCGGGGAGAACGCTCCGGCCGGGCCCGCTGGCGCGATGAGCAGAACCGGGAAATCAACGGTTCCTTCTGGCGCCTCGACTTCCTCGACTGGGCGGTGGTGATCCAGGAGCCCCTGGCCCCCCGCTCCCTGTCCTGGTCGCTGCCCTGGTGGACCTACCCCGTCTGGGGGGCACTGGCGGTGGTGGTGTTGCTGCTCGGCCTGCTGGTGGAGCGACGTACGGTAAGCGTGATGGGCGAGATGCAAGCCCTGCGCCTGGCCGCGGAAAAGCGGGCCGAACAGCTCAAGCGCCTGCAGGCCTCGCTGCTGGAATCGGGCAAGCTCAGCGCCATCGGCGACCTGGGTGCCGGCGTGGCCCACGAGTTCAACAATCCCCTGGGCGGCATCCTGGGGCTGGTGCAGCTGCTGCTGCGCAAGAAGAAAGAAGACGACCCCGATCGCAACTTCCTGGAGCGCATAGAGCAGGAGGCCAAGCGCTGCAAGGCCATCACCGAGAACCTGCTGCGCTTCTCGGAGCAACAGGGGCTGGAGCACCGGGAACCGGTTCGCCTGGAGCGGGTGATCGATGCCGCCCTGGGGCTGGTCAGTGCCAAGTTCGCCAGCAAGCACATCAAGATCGACAAGCGCTTCGCCGAGGGGGTCCCCCGCATCCTGGGCCAGGAGGGCCAGATGCAGCGGGCCCTGCTCAACCTGTTGTTCAACGCCGATACGGCCATGCCCGAGGGCGGAACCTGCACGGTGCGCCTGGAAGCCGCCGACGGCCGGGTGCTGGTGCGCCTGCGCGACAGCGGCCGGGGCATACCTCCCGAGAACCTGGAGCGGGTGTTCGAACCCTTCTTCACCACCAAGGCCAACTGGCGCGGCGCCGGCCTGGGGTTGACGGAGGTCTACCAGATCGTGCGCGCCCACGACGGCGAGATCAGCATCGACAGCCAGGAGGGCCAGGGTACCGAGGTGGTCATGTCCTTTCCGGCCGAGCCGAAGCGCCCCGGACAGGACCGGTAACTTGCCCGGGGGGCACGATTGCGGTTACCATCCGGGCGAGAGGAGAGCTTCCGGCAGTGAGTCGCAAGGCATTGATGGGCGTGTTGGTGGTGCTGCTGGTGATACTGGCCGGCCTGCTGCTGGTCAACCTGCTGGTGCCGCCGCCGCAGGCTTCCGCCTCCCCGGCCCGGGTTCGCCTGGTGACCCTGGTGGGCCAGGTGGAGGTAAGGCCGGCCCGCAGCGACCACTGGCAGCCCGCTCGCCTGGGCCAGCAGTTGCAGGCCGATGACGAGATCCGTACCGGCATGTTCTCCGAGGCCACCCTGCTGGTAAGCGACACCAGTTCGGTGGTGGTGTCACCCAACAGCTCTTTCGTGGTGGGCTCGGATTTCGTGCGCCATTCCTCCTTCGAACTGGCCCGGGGCCAGATCAGCGCGGCCATACCGGCTACCAACAAGCGCCAGTACAAGTTCCACTCGCGCGGCAGCGACGCCGTGGCCTCCACCAGCCGGGGCGAGTTCGACATGGCCACCGACGGCCGGGGTACGGTCGTCGTCGACACCCGTCGCGGCCGGGTGGAGGTGCAGGCCCGGGGGCGCAAGGTGGTACTGAGAAAGGGCCGCCGTTCCACGGTACGTCCCGGCAAGCCCCCGACCGCGGCCATGCCCATTCCCAGCTCGGTGGCCCTGCAGGTCAAGTGGCCGCCTGCCAAGCTGGATCGCACCCGGGCCACGGTCAGCGGCCGTACCAGTGCCGGAGCCCTGGTGATGGTCAACGGCCTGGCCGTCTACGCCGGTCCTGACGGCAGCTTCACCGTCGAGGTACCCCTGCGCCAGGGCAAGAACCGGCTGGTGGTCAATGCCAGCGATCCCTCCGGTCACACGGCCCGCCGGGAATCCGGCACCATCCAGGTCGACACCCGCCCGCCGCGGGTGCGGGTGGACGCCAAGGACCTGTGGAAATGAGCAACGAAGAGAAGATCAAGAGGTTGCAGGAGGAACTGCGACTGGCCCGCCAGGAGGTGCTGCACCTGTCGCGGCTGGCCGAGCTGGGCAAGCTGGTGGCGGTGGTGGCCCACGAGGCCAGCCAACCCCTGATGGGCATCAAGGCTTTCGCCCAGATCCTGCGGCGGCGTCACGACGACGACGAGTTCATCGGTCCCAAGGTGCGTCTCATCGAACAGCAGGCCCGCAACATGGAAAGCATTCTCAACAACCTCAAGCAGTTCGCCCGGCGCGAATCTGGCCGGGAGCAGGTTTGCCAGCCCGGCCCGGTCCTGCAGGCGGTACGGCAGCTGCTGGGGGAATACGCCAGGAAGAAAGAAGCCACCTTGATCGTCGAGGCCGATAACGACCTGCCCGCGGTGCCCTTGAGCAGCGGACAACTGCAACAGGTGCTGCTGAACCTGGTGGGCAACGCCCTGGACGCGCTGCAGGCGTCGGGCGGCCGGGTGCTGATCAAGGCCGGGCGGGAGCCCGGGCAGCTGAGGCTGCTGGTGCTCGACAACGGTCCCGGGGTAGCGGAGGAACTGGTCGACAGGCTGTTCGAGCCCTTCTTCACCACCAAGCAGGAACAGGGAACCGGCCTGGGGCTGTCCATCTGCCGGCGCATCGTCGAGGAGGCCGGGGGCCGGCTGCGCTGGCTGCCGGCCGCCGAGATCCACCCCCGGCCGGAAGGCGACTTCACCACCGCCTTCGAGGTGCTGCTGCCCGCCGCCGGCTCCCAACAGGTGTCATGAAGACATCCTTCCTGCCCAAGCTGGTCAACGGTCCCTCCGGCGACCCGGCCCTGTTTGTGGACCTGTTCCAGGAGAAGCGGGCCCTGCTGTTCGACTGCGGCCAGAGCGTCTCCCTGTCCGCCGCGGAGATCCTGCGGGTGAGCGACATCTTCGTCTCCCATACCCACATCGATCACTTCATCGGCTTCGATCACCTGCTGCGCCTGATGGTGGGACGCAGCAAGCGGGTGCGTATCTTCGGTCCGCGGGGGATCATCGCCTGCGTGCGCGGCAAGCTGGCCGGCTACACCTGGAACCTGGTCAACCGCCACCGCCTGGTTTTCGAGGTGCACGAGTGGGAGAAGACGGGAGTACGGCGCAGCGAGTTTTTCTGCCGCCAGCGCTTCCGCCGGCCGCGCACCACTTCCCTGCCCGCCGGCCCCTGGCTCTGGCAAGACGAGCTAATCAGCGTGCGCTGCAGCCCGCTCGATCACCGCATCGTCAGCCTGGCCTTCGCCGTGCAGGAGCGCGACTTCTACAACATCAACCCGGTGCGCCTGCGGCAGCTGGGTCACCGGCCCGGGCCCTGGCTGAACGAGCTCAAGCACTGGGTACGACGGGGCCGGCCACCCGGAACCGCCCTGGAAGTGGAGGGCCGGCAGCTCGACCCGGCGCCCCTGGCCGAGCAGTTGCTGGTGGTCACTCCCGGCCGCAAGATCGCCTACGTGGCCGATGCCCTGGGCAGCCCGGCCAACCAGGACAAGATCGTCGAGCTGGCCCGGGGTGCCGACATCCTCTTCTGCGAGGCGGCCTTCCTGCACCAGGACCGGGAGCGAGCCCGCGAGACCCACCACCTGACCGCCCGCCAGGCCGGCGAACTGGCCCGCCGTGCCGGGGTCAAGCGCCTGGTGGTGTTCCACTTCTCTCCCAAGTACGAGGGGCGCTTCCAGGAGCTGGAGGCCGAGGCCCAGCAGGCCTTCCAGGAGCAGTGAGCAGCGTTGCGTGGCGCCGGAGGCCGGTCGCGCCGGGGCCGCGGACCCCCCAACCGACGGCGGCTCCCGGCGGGGCCGGCCGCAGGAGCGAGCTCAGCGGGCTGGTTCGAACGACAGCGGAAACTCGTAGCCCACGCTGTCGACGCGCAGGCCGTCTTCCTTCTGGCCGGTGAAGCGGGGAAAGCGCCAGCGGGCCACCCGCTTGCTCAGGCACCTGCCGAAGGGATTGCGGGCCATGTCCTCGGGCTCGATGTTCACCCGGGCCACCTTGCCGGAGGTCTTGATCTTCAACCCCACGATGGCCTGGCCCTCGAAATCGGGGTCTTTCTTGAGCGCCTTGCAGTAGCAGTACTTGACCACCCGCAGGTTGCGGTTGACCACCCCGGCGATGTCGTCGTCGCCGAGCATGTCCTTGGGCTTGGCCCGGCGGCCGCGCGACACCGAGATCAGCGAACCGGGGCCGAAGGAGATGTTCAGGGTGGCCTCGGGAATCTCCTCGCCGGGCTTGGCGGTAACCTTGAAGACCTTGCTGGGATTCTTGGCCAGCTTGGCCCACCTGGCGGCGAAATCGTCCGCCCCCGCGGGCCGTACCCCCAGAACCACGGCCAGGCAACCGGCCAGCATGAGCAACCTCTTCATCCCGGGCCTCCTTTCTTCAACGGCAGGTCGAAAAACGCCAATTCTTGGACGCACGGCGCCTGACTTTTATTTATTCGCCGGCGTGGCCACGAACACACCGTACCTGCACCATTCTATCAGTCTTTTTCAGGCCCGGGTCAAGTCAACTCACGATCAGGAAGTCGCGGCCCTCGCGCCGTCCCTCCCCGGCCAGGTAGGCGCGAATTTCCTCGCGCGCCCCCCACGCGGCCACGGCCACCAGGACGATCTCCCCGGCTGCCAGTGCCGCTTCTGGCCCGCGCACCGGCCGGCCCGACCGGCGGCGGCCGATCTTTCTGGGATCGACATCGATGAAGCCGCGCACCCGGACGCCCTCGTCATCCAGGCAGCGGGCCAGCAGGGTCCCCGTCTCCCCGGCGCCCCAGATCAACGCCGGCCGCTCCGCCAGCACCGTGCGCACCAGGAAATGGGCCCGGGCGCGCATGAAGCTTCTCTTGGAGTAGCGCGGGTCCGTCCGTGACAGCCGCGTGGGGCTGTCACGCCACCGGAGCAGCGGCTCGGGCACCTTGCCCAGGCGCACCCCCGCCCGGTAGGCGCGCAACCACAGGTCGTAGTCCTCGGGCCAGCCCCTGTCCCGGTATCCACCCAACAGCTGCCATACCCCCCGCCTCATCATGACGGTGGGATGGGGCAGCGGGCTTTCGATGAAGATGGCCCGCTCGATCTCCTCCGGCTCGACGAGTGCGTTTACCCACTCGGCGTAGCGGCGCCAGCCCTCCCCCACGGGACCGTCGGCGATCACCTCCACCCGGGTGCCGGCCACCCCCACCTCCGGGTGCCGCTGCAGCAGCTGCAGCTGGCGCTCCAACCGGTGCGGAAGGCACAGGTCGTCGCCGTCCATCCGCGCCAGGTAGTCGCCCCGCGCCCGCGCCGCTCCGGCGTTGAGGGCGTCCACCAGCCCCGCGCCGGGGTTGGCGACGATCCGCAGGCGCGCATCCCGCATCCCCAGGGCGGCGACCGACCCGTCCGTGGAGTGGTCGTCGACCAGGATCAGCTCCAGGTCGGGGAAGGTCTGTCCCAGCACGCTGTCGACGGCCTCGCGCAGGCGGCGGCCGCAGTTCCGGGCGGGCAGGACGACGGATACCAGGGGCGTCCGGGACATCGCCGGGGCAACCCCGCTCAGGCCAGCCGCTCGGCCAGCTGCAGGCCCTGCCACAGGGCGTCTTCCATGGAGGAGTACTCCCAGCGCCCGTAGCGGCCGATGGGAAACACCCGGCGCTGTTCGAGGTAGCGCCGGATGGCCCGCACCGCCGGGGTGCGCCGGCGGTCGTAGATGACGTAGGCGCAGGGGATGTCCAGCTCGCAGGTGACCACCGGCCGGCGGCGGGAAGTAATGACGCCGGCGGCGGCCAGGTCGGCCAGCAGGCGCCGGCGCAGGCGCCGGCGGTCGGGCCGGCGCCCGCCGCGGTAGGAGGCCTCGACGTAGACGGCGTGGTGGCCGGCCGGGGCCAGAGCAGCGGAGAAGTTGCTGGCGTAGCCGAAGCGGTAGGGGCGGAACCTGCGCTCGGGCAGGTACACCCAGTGGCGCGCGGGAGCCGGGCCGGGCAGGCCCAGGTTGAGGTTGTACACCCCGGCCCAGCGCAGCTCGCCGGCCCGCTCGCGCACCGAATCGGGCAGCGGCCGGCACATCCGCACCAGCCGCGGCAGCGGAATGCAGCTGGCCAGATTGCCGAAGGCTATCTCCTCGCCGCCGGCCAGGCGCAGCCGCCGGTGCTGCAGGTCGATCGTCGTCACCCGTTGGCCGCACTCGAGGCGCAGGCCCCGGGCCAGGGCTTCCACCAGGCTCTCGATGCCGCCGCGGCGCGGGTAGTGGAAGCAGGCATTGTAGCCGGCGGCGTCGTCAACGTCCTCGAGCGCCCCGCGCACCACCTGCTCCAGCCCCGGGCGGGGCACGAAGCGGTCCAACCACTCCAGGGTGAGTTCCGCCGGATCCACCGTCCACAGCTTGCGGTTGTAGGGAATCATGAAGTGGCGGGCCACCCCGGCGCCGAACTGGGCCCGGGCCCAGGAGGCGAAGTCGCGGGCGCGGCCGGGCCGGCCCCGCTGCAGCGCCTCGAAGAACCCCAGCAGGCACTCGGCCGCCACCCGCGGCGGCAGCCCGTGGAAGTGCCCCTGGAAGGGATAGCGGGTGTAGACACCGGAGGAGAAGATCCAGGCGCTGCGCCGGTGGCGGGCCAGGTTGTCACCCAGCAAGCGGCGCACCCAGCGGCGCACGCGCGGCCGGCGCAGGTGCAGCAGGTGGCCGGTGTAGTCGAAGGTGAATCCCTCCACCCGCTCGGAGCGGCACAGGCCCCCGGGGCGAGCCGCGGCCTCCAGGACGATGCTGTCGCCGCGCCGGCGGCGGGCCGCGGCCAGGCAGCTGATGCCGGCACCGATGAAGACGTTTTCGAAAAAGCGCGGCACCCGTCCACCTAGCGCTTGAGCACCTCGGCGCGGATGAAACGCACCAGGGCCCGGCGGTGTGATTCGTCGATACCGGTGAAGCGTACGCCCACCTCGTAGCGGTGACCGGGCACCTGGTCGAGGCAGCGCACCACCTCGGCCAGTACCACCAGCGGCCGCTGGGCGGCGGTGCCGAAGTACTTCAGGAACCCCGGGGTGTAGCGCTGCCAGCCGGTGAAGTTCATCTCGATCTTGAGCACCGTGCCCTCGGCGAAGTGTCGCTTGGTCTCGATCTGCAGGCCGCCAGCGGATAGATCGATGATGCGGGCCTGCTGGAAGCGCCCCCGCTCGGGATAGCGGTATTCCTTGATCTTGATGATGTCGCGCCGCTCGATGCGTTCGAAATGGCGCCGCTCGTCGGGCTTCTTGGCCATCGGCATTTCACTCCGCTGTCAAGCTCTCTAGCACCGGCCCGGGCCGGTAATCAAGCCTTCCCGCCCTTCAGCCCAGCTCCCGGGCCACCCGTTCGAGAATATCCTCGCTGGTGACCGCCTCGGCCTGCCCCTCGTAGTTGAGCACCACGCGGTGGCGCAGGGCCAGGGGCAGCACCTGGAGCACGTCCCGGCGCGAGGGGGCGAAACGCCCGTCCAGCAGGGCCTGCACCTTGGCCCCCAGGGCCAGGGCCTGGGCCCCGCGGGGACTGGCCCCGTAACGAACGTACTGGCGCACCGGGGCCGGGGCCTCGGGGCTGTCGGGATGGGTGGCCGCCACCAGGGCGGTGATGAAGTCCAGCACCGCCGCCGGCAGCGGCACCTGGCGTACCACCCGGCGCAGCCGCTCCACGGCCGCGCCATCGAGTACCGCGCTGGGCTCGGCTTCCCGGCCGGTGGTGGTCCGCTCCACGATGCGGGCCAGCTCCTCCCTCCGGGGATAGGGCACCACGATCTTGAACAGGAAGCGATCCAGCTGGGCCTCGGGCAGTGGGTAGGTACCCTCCATCTCCAGGGGGTTCTGGGTGGCCAGCACCAGGAAGGGCTGTTCCAGCGGCCGGGTCTTCTCGCCCACCGTTACCTGCTGCTCCTGCATGGCCTCGAGCAGGGCCGACTGCGTCTTGGGGGTGGCCCGGTTGATCTCGTCGGCCAGCACCACGTTGGCGAAGATGGGCCCGGGGCGAAAACGCACCCGCCCGCCCACCTGGCCGCCCTCGCTCTCGATGATGTTGGTGCCGGTGACGTCGGCGGGCATGAGATCGGGGGTGAACTGGATGCGCGCAAAGCGCAGCGACAGGCAGCGGGCCAGGGTGGTCACCAGCAGGGTCTTGCCCACCCCGGGCACCCCTTCCAGCAGGCCGTGCCCGCCGCACAGCAGGCAGGTGAGGACGGCGCGCATGGGCTGCTCCAGCCCCACCACCACCCGGGACATCTCCGCCAGCACCTGCTGGAAATCCCTGCGGAAGACCTCCGCCTCCCGCCCCGCCGACTGCTCAGCATCGCTCATCAACCCTTGCCTTTCGCCCCCACCGTGACTGCCAGGTACAGCTCCCGCGAGGCCTTGCGCGTCACCGCCGGCCGCAAGCGCTTGACCGCGCCGCCCTGCTCTTCCATCTCGGCCACCAGTCCGGCCAGGTCCTCGCCTGCGAACACCTTGGCCAGCAACCGGCCCCGGCCCGCCAGCAACCGGCCGGCCAGTTGCCAGGCCAACCGCACCAGTTCCACGCTGCGAACGTGGTCGGCGAAACCCACCCCGCTGGTGTCCGGGGCCATGTCGCTCAGCACCAACTGCGCCGAGCCCTCCAGGGCCCGGCGGATCTTCGTCAGGCTGGCGGGTTCGGTCACGTCACCGCGCAGCACGGTCACCTGGGGCAGCGGCAACGGTTTGCAGGCCAGCCTGTCGATGCCCACCACCCGGCCCTTTCGTCCTACCCGCTCCGCGGCCACCTGCAGCCAGCCGCCCGGCGCGCAGCCCAGGTCGACCACGCGCTGACCGGGCCGGAACAGGCGCAGGCGCCGGTCCAGCTCGAGCAGCTTGTAGGCCGCCCGGGAGCGGTAGCCCTCGCGCTTGGCCCGGTGATACCAGGCATCCTTTCGCTGATAACCCACGTGCCGCTCAGTTCAACATGAGCACCAGCAACAACAGACCGCCCCCCAGCAGAATGCCTGCCAGCACCAGTGCCAGGACATGCAGCAGCCGGCTCGAGGAGTGGGAATCGGCCGGCGGTTGCTGACCGCCGTGCAGCCGCAGCAGGTCCTCGGGACCGGGCAGGTATTGCCACTTGCCGCTCTGCCGGTCCTGTTCCACCCGCCGCGGGTTGTCATCGCCGGTCTCGTAGACCTGGCTTACGAACATCCTGATGGCATCGGGGGTGTCGGCCTGGATGGAAGTGAACTCCACCCCCATGCCCCGCTCCTCGATACCCACACTGTCCACCACATGCACCACCTTGCCCAGCAGTTGCACCGGCCCTCCGCCCAGCTCATCGGGAAGGTTGATCTTGATACGCAACTCGGAACCCACCGGGGGCGGGGAGAAGTTCTTGATGAAGATGCCCTCGCTGGAGACGTTGGAAGAAAGGTTGACGAACTCGCTGCCGCCTATCTGGTAATGGACGATGGCCTCCAGCGGCAGGCGCGGGGAACGGCGCTGCTCGGCATCGCCCGGTGTTTCTTCCCGCTCCCGCCGTCTTTGCTGCTGTTGGTCGAGATTGCCGTTGTCGTCGTTGCTCACGAGGACTCCCCCTCCCCGGGTTTCACCAGGTACTGGAAGACGATCCGGCCACTGGCATCATCCGGCCGGCGCGAGAGGGAAGCCTCGTGCAGCTCGTCCTGGCGGAACACCTCGCGCACGAAACCCTCGATGAGGGGCCGGGAATCGGCCACCACGGCCAGGAATTCCACGCCCATGCCCCGCTTGTGGGGATCATCGTCAAGATTGACGTGGGCCACCCTGCCCACCAGGCGGAAGGGCTGGGCCAGCTGCGGGCCCTTCACGGTGAGTTCCACCCGGGTACCCACCGGCGGCGGGGAGAAGTTCTTGATGAAGATACCGCGCTCGGAGACGTTGGTGGACAGGTCGGCATACTCCCGGCCCTCGATGGCATAGCGCACCACCCGGTACATGGGCCGGCGAGGATGGCGGCGCTTGTTTTCTCCTGCCATGACCCCTCCAGCCAGGCATTGTACTGCCCGGCCGCACGCCGGTCAACGATTGCCGAGTTGGGTTTGCCATTTTCCAGGCGCTGTTGTATCTGTCGAACATATTTGGAGGAAGCTTGGCAGCGCTTACCCGGACAGCGGCCGTCAGAGCCCTGTGGCTCTGCTCCATCGCCACCCTGCTGTGGTCGTCTCCACCGGCGACGGCCGGGGAGGCTGCCGCCGACGCCGAGGAACAGCTGGTGGACGACGAACTGGAGGAGGAGTTCGAGCTGCTCGAGGACGAGCAGGTGGTCATCGCCCCGGCCAAGCACAAGCAGCAGATCGAGATGAGCCCGGCGGCGGTCATCGTCATCACCCGCCGTGTCATCGAGGAATCGGGCGCCACCAGCCTCATGGAGCTGCTGCGCCGCTACCCGGCCCTGCACGTTTACGAGTTCGATCCCATCTACCCGGGGGTAATGATGCGGGGCACCATCCGGGTTCTGCTGCGCATAGACGGCCGCGAGGTGAATACCGAGTTTTTCCCCGCCCCCTTCTACGAGTTTATTCCCATCGGCATCGAGGACATCGAGCGTATCGAGATCGTACTCGGCCCCAACTCGGCGCTGTACGGCGCCAATGCCGTCTCGGCGATCATCGATATCACCACCCGGAGGCCGGGTCGCCGGCCGGCGGTGGATGCCTCCCTGGCCGGAGGCGAGCACGGCCAGCTCCGCACCGGCGTCCGCCTGGAAGGCGGCCTGGGCCCGCTGCTGCTGCAGGGCACGGTACGCATCGACCGGGCTTCCAACTGGATGGAGACCGGCCGGCGCAACAAGGACATGCTCCGGGCCCTGCTGTTCGCCAGTGCCCAGTTCGACAAGCTGGTGCTGCAGGCCGACGGCGGCGTGGTGCGGGGAACCGGCCACATGTACAGCATATCGGGGGAGATGGACTTCAACCCCGCCATCATGGCGCATGCAGGACTGGGCCTGAAATGGCGCAACCTGCGCGGGCGGGCATACTGGTACGCCATGCGCTCCAACTTCGAGATGAACATGGACCTGGTGTATCCCCAGGCCGGGGTGCTGGCCCGGGTGCCGCCCTTCAACCTCGCCGGCGACACCGTACACGCCGAGCTGCAGTACAACCATTCCTTCTGGCAGGAACGGCTGCTGCTCATCGCCGGCATCGACGGCCGCGGCACCTGGTACCGCTCCAAAGAACTGGTTCAGGAACACGTCAACGAGGGCCGCCTGGGCGTCTTCCTGCACGGCGAGGCCCAGTTCGTCGACTGGCTGCGGCTCACCCTGGGCGGGCGCTTCGACTACAACACCGTTACCAAGCCGGCCTTCAGCCCGCGCGGGGCGGTAGTGTTCCGGCTGGGCCCGGACCACACCCTCAGGCTGTCCGCCGGCACCGCCTTCCGCAAGCCAACCCTCATCGAGACCTCGGCCAACTTCAAGGTGGACGCCAACCCGGCCTTCGCCGACGAGATGCGCTACCTGTTCGAGGAGCAGGGCATCTCCAACCCCGATCTCGACAACGAGATCCTCACCGGCTTCGAGCTGGGCTGGCGGGGACGCTTCTGGCAGGGACGCCTGCGGGCGGCGGCCGAGGTGTACTTCAACATGAACCGCCAGTGGGTCGGCTTCTCCAGTGACATCCGCTTCCGCCCGCCCCCCTTCCAGATGCAGATCGACCTGGCCAACAGCCACCTGGGCTACGATAACGGCAAAGGCGGCTACAACATCGTTGGCATTCACGGTTCCCTGGAGTGTACCCCCTTCGACGGGTTGAGCCTGTTTGCACGCGGGGAGTGGCGCCACGAATGGCGTGTGAACAGGGAGTTGGACCACCCCAACCAGGTCACGCCCTGGCAGGCCGCGGCCGGGGCCACCCTGCGCCTGCCCGGCGACATGATCGCCCACCTGGCGGCCGTCCACGTCGCCGCGCGCCATGACTACGTGCGCAATCCCCGCAGCTCCCTGCTGCCCAACATCTGGGGCCGGCTGCCCGCCGAGACCTACTTGATGGCCTCCTGGCGCACCGCCCTGCAGCTACCGGCGGGACGGCTGGAGCTGGGGCTTTCCGTCTTCAATCCCTTCGCCGGGCGCATCCGCGAGAAGGCCGGAATCATCGACGAGCAGGGTCACAACTTCGGCGGCGAGCTGCTGGGGAGGCTGGTGATGCTGACGGCGCGGCTGAAGCTGTAGCCGGCCGATTCAGGGCCCCACTTCCACCTCCACCTTCATACTGGTGCCGGGGCCGCAATCGATCTCGACCCGGGCCAGGCCCGGTTTGAGGGCGGTAAGGGCAAGCCTGCCGGCGGTGTCCACCCGGCAATCGAC
>Ga0190359_1000677_pt1 | contig 22742 bp, 13 predicted proteins | sample 48721823_MG_FD_161269 | JGI IMG/M metagenome (GOLD analysis project Ga0190359, IMG submission 161269) | Hydrothermal vent microbial mat bacterial communities from Southern Trench, Guaymas Basin, Mexico - 4872-18-2-3_MG | ecosystem: Environmental > Aquatic > Marine > Hydrothermal vents >... | reverse complement strand
CTCCGCATGAGCCCGGTCCACCAAGAAATTTGTGGGGAGATATAAAAATTGCATCAATTGAAGGGTCTCCGCCCTTTTTACCCGGGTCGGGATTCATATCAATCCTTACATACGGTGCGCTTGCAGCATAGTCAAAACATGCCAGTGCATTGTATTTGTGCAGAAGTCTTGCTATATCGTGTACAGGAGTCTTTATACCTGTAACATTTGATGCTGCTGAAAAAGAGCCAATACGCATCCGGTTTTGATATTCCGGTTTTTGCAGCAGCTCTTCAAGGTGGTTTAAATCTATTGAACCATCCGGAGCAAGGTTTACTCTCTTTACAACAGCAAGACTCTCGCGCCAGCTTATTTCATTTGAATGGTGTTCGTAAGGTCCTACAAATATTACGGGTTTGTAACTGTTCATAAATTCAAAGAAATCTGCATTTGGATTCTCTTTGATAAATTCTTTATGTACATTCCATAAAAACGATCTTGTAGCAGGAGACAGCGCTGTACCGACTATTTGTTGAAATCTGTATATTGCTCCAGTACTGCCTGCGCCGGAGCAGATAATTTTACCTCCGGGCCCAGCATTTACTGAATTTTTAATTATTTTTTCTGCCTGATGAAGAAGATGTGTCATGTTTTTACCGGTAATATCATCTTCTGTGTGAGTGTTTGCATAATGTCTTTGTATGTGCATCAGATATTCTTCGACAAATTTCAGGCATCTGCCCGAAGCTGTAAAATCACAGTAAACCATTAAGCGCTGGCCAAAAGGTGTGTTTATAACGGAATCGATACCGATTGTTTGATCGCGCAGAAAAGAAAAATCCAGATTTTCTGTTTGCATATATACCTCAAGCTGTTAGTGAAATGATGATAATCAGAGAAATTAATTTGCAAAAAAATCATGTAATTGTCAAGGAAATCTGTTTTGCAGTAATAAAAAATATCAGGTATCGCTGTGTGGATGTCTCTTTAAAATTAATAAAGGGCGTATAGTTTTACGCCCTTTATTACCAAATTTATCAATTAGATTAAAAATTTTATTCAGTTCTTGCAAATTCAATCCTGCGGTTTTTGGCTCTTCCCTGTTTTGTGGAGTTTGATGCAATTGGGTTTGCTTCTCCGAATCCTATTGCCCTTAACTGTGATACTATTACTCCTCTTGAAATCAGGTATCTTTTTACTGAGTCTGCCCGTTTTTGAGAAAGCCGCAGATTCGATGCAGCGCTTCCGATACTGTCAGTGTATCCTCTTATCTCAAGTTTTATTTCCGGATGTTTGACAAGTTCGGCTGCAAGTTCATCCAGTTTCATTTTTGCAGGAGCTGTTAAAGTCGCGCTGGCAAATGTAAAATTTATTCCGGGCAGAATTATTGAAGTTCCTTTTTCAGGGACTACGGCTTTTGGCTTTTCATCGGGGCAGCCGTCGGAATCCTGGTAACCGTTTATAGTTTCAGGCTTATCCGGACATTTATCTTTTATATCGGGGATTCCGTCATTATCGTTATCAGTATCAGGGCAGCCGTCATCATCCTGAAATCCGTCAAAATCTTCCGGTGCATTGGGGCACTTATCTCTTAAATCAGGTATTCCGTCACCGTCATTGTCAAGATCAGGAACACCGTCATCATCCTGGAATCCGTCAATATCTTCCGGTACATTGGGCGCTTTATCTTTAATGTCAGGAATGCCGTCGTTGTCATTATCAAGATCCGGTGCTCCGTCCTGATCCTGAAAATTATCAAAATCTTCTTTGGCAAAAGGGGCAAGGTCGTTTTTATCAGGTATACCGTCATTGTCGCTGTCTTTGCCAGGAGAGAGAAATACATTAAAAGTAATAAAACCGGAAATTATCCCGTTGTTAATATCAGGAGTTTTACCAATGTAACTTGTTCCTATGTTATCAAAAGGCTGATCCAGCAGGTGTGTATATTTTACACCAATATCTATTCCTACATTGTCAGAGAAAAATATTACAAATCCGGTAAGAGCTGTTAATGAGATATTTGACTGAAGTTTTGTTTTTGACTCTCCATCCGGTGGGAATGGAAACCATTTATCGTCCATACTCAGCTCTCTTAAATCCCAGTATGTCAGGCCCGCTCCTCCTCCCATGTAGGGAATTATTCTTCCGGATTTTTTAAAATTAAGCCTGAGATTAATATCCCACGGGTATATATAGGTTTTGTACGGTGCATTTTCCATTGTTTCAAAATGTGAGCTCTGGCTTCTGGGACGTACCCATCCTGCTGATATTGAAAACTCACTGGTAATAAGAGGAGAAAATGAATACTTAAATGAGAGCCCTTCAAAGTAGCTTGCAGTGCTGTAATCAACAGCACCTCCGACAAATTTTTCCATTCCTGCATAAATTCCCCATCCCAACTGGCCCATCTGGTACTGGCCGAAACTCCGGGAAATTACAATAAATATAATTACAAAAGCAATTACAGGAACATGCTTTGTCTTCATGATTCCCTCCTGATTTTACAAGATTATTATAAATGTAAGCAAAACATTGAAATTAGTCAAGAATTAATCACTTGATTATTATGCCTGTTTTTTTTACGTTTATTCATTATTTTAATTTCCAGAACCGAGATTTATTTATCCGGAGTTGTTTTCAAGATATAAAAATGAGGAAAAGCTTGAACGGAATAGAAAAAATTTTTATAACACGGCTTAAATTCATGGGTGATGTAATTCTGACTCTGCCTGTAGTACATAATCTGAAAAGAGCCTTTCCGGATGCGTCAATTACATATCTTGCTGCAAAGCCGTATCACCAGCTGCTGTTTCACAATCCTGATATAGACAAAGTCATAGGATTTGATCTTGAAAATATTTCACAGCAGTTCCCGGTTATATCTTCACTTATAAAAAACAAGTTTGATATTGCACTTGATCTTTTCGGTAACCCGAGAACTGCTGTGCTTTCATATTTAACAGGTGCCCGTATCAGAATAGGGGGAGATTTCAGGGGTCGGAGAATATTTTATACACACAGGATCAATAATAACGGGCTCAATCTCTCATCAATTGATTTTCATCTTAATTATCTTAAACCTCTTGGAATAGAGCCGGAATTTACCCAACCTAAAATTTTCATCAGTTCAGAAGAAAGATTATGGGCCAAAGAGTATCTGGAAAAAATAAAGTTTAACAACAAACCCATTGTAGGTATCCATGCAGGAGCCACATGGCCGGCAAAAAAGTGGCATGCGTCAAGGTTCGGTGAGCTGGCACGAATGCTGATGGAAAATCTCGGAGTGCAGGTGTTTTTTACCGCAGGGCCGTATGATATTGATCTTGTTTCAAAAATAATAAAGGATTATTCACTCGATGTCAATACTCCGGAAGTACTGAATATAAGACAGCTCTGTTCTGTAATTGAAAGATTTTCTGTTTTTATTTCCAATGACTGCGGCCCTATGCATATTGCACCTGCTGTAGGAGTTCCAACCATAGGTATTTTCGGTCCCGGAAGACCTGACATATGGTTCCCGTACAGTGAGGAAAAAGGACACAGAGCAATATTTAAAACACTGTGGTGCAGCAGATGCGGAAGAGATTTCTGTGATGATTTGAAGTGTATGGATGCAGTAAGCACAGAAGATGTCTATAATGCTGCATCGGAAATACTTGAAAAAAATGGAAAAAAAGAATAAGTTTGTTATCTCTGCCAGCAGGCGTGTAGACCTGGCTGCATATTTTCCCGAAAAATTTATTCATACTCTGACAACAAAACTTCCGCCGGAGAGAGTTCATACAATTGTAATATGGACAAAGGATCCTGTCAGAGTCCTGAAAAATAAAGAACTAATCTCAGTTCTTAAAAATTACAAACAGCTTTTTTTCCATGTGACTGTTACAGGGATGGGCGGAACGGTTCTTGAACCGGGCATTCCTCCCAAAGAGAAGGCACTTGATACGCTTCCCGAACTGGTCAGGTTTACAAAATCTCCTGAAAGAGTAAGGGTAAGATTTGATCCCGTGGTTCATCTTAAAATGAAAACAGGGAATATTTACTCTAACATTGATGAATTTGCTTCTGTGGCATATGCAACAATGAATGCAGGTATTAAACACATGGTGCTGTCATGGATGCAAATCTATCCTAAGGTGAAAAAACGTCTTCTGAGTTATGGTATAAAACCCATGGAACTCAGCAGCGCCAAGATACAATCAGAAGCCGATTATTTGACAAAAAAAGCCGATGATTATGGTATAACTCTGCATTTTTGCAGTACTGAGCCCCTCGAACCCTCAAGGTGTATTGACGGGTATTTACTCCGGAATCTTCATCCTGATAAAGAAAAAGCTGATACGGAAAAAGCAGCAGGTCAGCGAGCTCTGTGCGGGTGTACAAAAAGCTGGGATATCGGCTGGTATTATAAGTGCCCCGGCGGTTGTCTTTACTGTTATGCAAATCCTACTGTTCCTAAAATGGGTAAATAAATTTTGAAATGGTGTTGCAGAAAATAATTTGCAGAATGAAATTTAGTGCTGTAGCATTAATGAAAATTCAAAAAAATCGATAAAAATTCTTGACATTATTAAATTTTATTTGTATTGTAAATGTAATTATAATTCCTCTTTAAGATGACTTTGAAGAGGGAGGGAGAATTGAAATACAGAAGGCGCAACTGTTATGTTGTGCCTTTTGTATTTTAAGAAGACTTGGATGCAAGGGTTAATATTATTTGGGAGAAAGAGAAATGAAAAAAACAAATGTTTTGTGTTTGGTTTTATTGACAGTGTTGTTTTTATTTTCTGAATCAACACTGTTAGGTCAGGTAACTGCGCCAGATAAATTTTTTGGTTTTACTCCCGGAGATGACAAACAGCTTCTTACTTACGAAGAACTTATCAGTTATTTAAAGAAGCTTGAAAGTGAATCACCTATGATAAAACTTGCACCTATAGGTGAAAGTACTTTGGGGAAGCCAATGTATATTGCATTCATTTCAGACAAAGATAATATAAGCAATCTTAATGAATTAAAAACAATAAACAGGGAACTGGCAAAAAACCCTAAACTTTCAGAGCAGCGGAGAGCAGAATTAATAAAAAAGGGAAGAGTATTCTTTACTGCCACGCTTTCAATGCATTCCACGGAAGTAGGCCCCTCGCAGGCTGCTCCTCTTATTGTATATAAACTTTTAACAACCAATGATCCTGATATCAAACAGTATCTTAAAAATGTGGTTTATATGATGGTCCCGTGTCATAATCCCGACGGAATGGATATGGTTGTTGCCCATTATAAAAAATATAAAAATACTAAATATGATGGCTGCTCAATGCCGGGACTTTACCATAAATATGTAGGGCATGATGACAACCGGGATTTTGTAACTCTGTCCCAGAAAGAGACTCAGGCGATTTCACACATCTTTTCCTTAGATTGGTTCCCTCAGGTAATGGTGGAAAAACATCAGATGGGATCAACAGGAGCCAGGTATTTTGTGCCGCCCAATCATGATCCCATTGCAGAAAATATTGATGCAGGTCTCTGGAACTGGATGGAGATTTTCGGCGCTAACATGATAAAAGATATGACTGCTGCTGGTCTGGCAGGTGTGTCATACAATTACATTTTTGATAATTACTGGCCGGGATCAACAGAAACCTGTTTATGGAAAAATGTGATAAGTTTTTTAACAGAAGCAGCCAGCGCGCATCTTGCTTCACCCATATACATTGAGCCTAACGAACTTGGTGTAGGAGGCAAGGGGCTTTCAGAATATAAAAAGAGCGTAAATTTCCCAATGCCGTGGAAAGGCGGCTGGTGGAGGCTCTCGGATATTATTTCATATGAAATCACTTCAACGCTGTCAATTTTAAAAACAGCATCCATACACAAACAGGCAATACTGAAATTTAAAAATGACATCTGTAAAAGTGAAGTGAAAAAGGGGGAAACCCAGGCACCTTTTTACTATGTTTTTCCTGCAAAACAGCACGACAAGAGCGAACTGGTTAATCTTGTTAATTTGTTAATGGAACATGGCGTAAATGTATATACAGCTTCTGAAAAAATTTATTTAAACGGCATCTTTGTTTCAAAGGGTGATGTTGTTGTTCCTCTTGCACAGCCTTTCCGCGCATTTATCAAGGAGGTTCTGGAAAGCCAGACTTTTCCTGTACGCCACTATACTCCTGGCGGAGAAATGATTCATCCTTATGATATAACGAGCTGGTCTTTGCCTCTGCATTTTGGTGTCAAATCTTATGAAGTTGATGAATTTTCAGATAAACTTAACAGTTCTTTAATAAAGATTAAGAATGGTTTTAATTATTTAAGAGATAGTAATGTTAATAATTATGCAATTTTCAGTTCCACAAATAATGAGAGCTACAAAGCTGCTTTTACAGCCATAGAAAAAGGCATAAAGGTCAGGCGTCTGTTAAAGGGAGTTGGTGAATTCAAAGCCGGATCATTTGTAATAAAAAAGAGTAATATAAGCAGCAGCTTGTGGAAAGAGCTGCTTGGAGAATTGTCAGTAAGTCCTTATTATTCTAATAAACTTGATGATAAAGATATGCAGGATGTTATTCTGCCTAAAATAGGACTGGTTGAGACATTTTTCCATGATATGGATGCGGGCTGGACGCGTTTTATTTTTGATACGTATCATATTCCGTATAAGGTCCTTCATCCGGGAGATTTTGAGAAAAGGGATTTATCTCAATTTGATCTTATTCTGTTTCCCAATACAGGAAAATCAACGCTTATGAAAGGCAAATCCCAGTGGGGCGGAAGAATGTATATGAGCACTTATCCTCCGGCATATGTTAAGGGGATGGGAAAGAAAGGATTTGAAAAACTGCTTCTGTTCCTGGATAACGGAGGAATAATAAGCGCATGGGGAAGATCAACAGAACTTTTTATTGATTTGCTTAGCTTTAAAAAGAACGGAAAAACAGAAGAATTTCAGTTACCTATCAGAAATGTCGCTGACAGAGCAAAGAAAAAAGGTCTGGATTGTCCCGGTTCATTGATTCAGGTAGATTTGCTGAAGGATCATCAATTAACCCTTGGAATGCCGGAAAAGGTGGGAGTGTTTTACAGAGGGAGTCCTCTTTTCAGAACAAGCGTACCTGTTTTTGACATGGACAGAAGAGTGATAGGCAGATTTGGTAAAAAAGACATTCTTTTAAGCGGATATTGTGAAAAAGAAGATGTTTTATACGGACAGCCTATAATGGTCTGGCTTAAAAAAGGTAAAGGGCAGCTTGTTCTGTTCGGATTTTCTCCTCAGTTCAGGGCTTCAACTCATTCCACATTTAAACTGTTGTTTAATACAATCCTTTTACCTAAGATAAAATAGTACAAGCTTTATAAAATAATTTTAAAAAGGCAGCAGGGATTTTACTGCTGCCTTTTTTTGTTATGCAGGTGTAAAATGTTTGGATTTAAAAATAATTATTCATAAATTTACTTTTTAATTTTTATAAGTATCAGGCTTGGTCAATTAAAAGAAAGCAGAAGATGGAAAATATTAAACCGCAGATGACAAAGGGTGTTGAAACGCTTCTCGGAGATCCTAAAAAAGCAATTAAAAAACTTGCAGCTCCTATGATGTTTGGCATGTTTTTTCAGTCAATTTACAATATCGCAGATGGAATCTGGGTTGCAGGACTTGGAGCAGACGAGCTTGCTGCTGTAGGTCTTTTTATGCCCTTTTTTATGATAATAATCTCTCTCGGAGCAGGTATTGGTGTGGGCGGCAGTTCTGCGGTTTCAAGAAGAATCGGCAGAAAAGATAAAAGCGGTGCAGACAATACATCTGTTCATACGCTTATACTGGGATTTATAATTTCTGTTTTGCTTACTGTAATAAGCATTCCTTTTATACAAAAGGTTTTTGTTGGTCTGAGCGGAAGTGAAAAAATCGGCGCTCTTGCCACACAGTACGGTCTTATACTTTTCAGCGGATCTGTTGTGCTTATTTTTTCCAACATTGCAAATGCACTTTTAAGGGGCGAAGGAGATGCAAAACGTGCAATGTACGGTTTAATTGTAGGATCAACTCTTAATATAGTTCTTGATCCGATTTTTATTTATGTGCTTAAACTCGGAGTAGCAGGAGCAGCATGGGCATCGCTAATCTCTATGGTTATTTCAGCGCTTCTTTTTATTTACTGGCTTTTTATAAAAAAGGATACTTATCTGACAATATCTTTAAGTGCTTTTAAATTAAATACTTCCATTATAAATGAGATATTCAGAGTTGGCCTGCCTTCATCTTTGGCACAGCTTTCAATGGCAATTGCAATGGTTGTTGTAAATAAGGTTGTTGTTCTGGCAGGAGGAACAGATGGAATTGCGGTTTTTACAAGCGGCTGGCGTATAGTAATGCTGGGCACAATACCGCTTATGGGAATTGCAATGGCTGTGGTCTCTGTAACAGGTGCGGCTTTTGGTGCTAAGGACAGAGATAAGCTGAGAACGTCTTATTTATATGCAATTAAACTTGGCTCTGTAGTTGAACTTTGTATAGGAATTCTTGTCTTGATTTTTGCAAAACAGATTGCAGTAATATTTACATATTCAAAAGGATCTTCACGGATTTTTAGTGATCTTGTTCAGTTCCTGCGTATTATTACAATTATTTTTCCGACTGTCCCTCTGGGGATGCTTACTTCTGCAATGTTCAGAGGAGTAGGACAAGGATTCAGATCTCTGCTGGTTACGCTTTTAAGAACAGTAATTATGCAGGTTCCTCTTGCATATCTGTTCGGAGTCATTTTTAACTGGGGACTTATCGGAGTGTGGTCAGGATTAATTACAGCTAATTTAATTGCAGTAATAATAACATTTTTATGGGGCAGGCATACAGTTAACACACTTCCGTTTGATAGTAAATTTTAAAAACAGGTTTATATTTTTTGATCCACTAATCAGGCAGTAGCCTGACACGTCCGGCAAAAGCCTGACACGTCAGTCAAAAGCCTGACACGTCCGTCAAAGGCCGGACACGTCCGTCAAAGGGCGATCCACTAATTACACGAATTACACGAATTGTAGGGGTACGACGCGCTGTGCCCCTACGGTTATTTTTTGCCGAACCCTGAGCGGAGTCGAAGGATGAAGAAGAAAAGGACAGACACCCAGGTCTGCCCCTACAGCGGACGTTCGTTTTTTAACATTTTTTTAACGGAAATTTTCAGATGCCGGCAAAGATATCTTATACCTTTATACCATATACCGTTTTCCCCGATTCTGATTATCATACTTTTTTCTTAAAGAGAATCGGGATTCCTTTATCCTTTAACCTTTATCCTTGTTTTTTTGTGAACATGGAAAAAATACCGCGGGATTTTCCCTGAGGCTTTCCCTCAATAATCAGACTTAATTGCTTTTTAAATGCATCCACATCTTTGTGCACACTTTTCATAATTGATTTTGCTTTGTGAAAATCAAGAACCTGAACATTTTCAAGTCTTGGTTTAACATAAAGTTCAGGTTTGTAATCTTCAAGGTGGCTTTCAACAAGAGTTGATTCCATAATACCGAATGCATTCATAACCGAATCAAAAAGAGAAGGCTTAATGTTGTTCTTATGGGGAACCATAGTTCCGGAAACATCTATTGCTATTAAAATATCGCATTGATCTCTTATTGCGCTCATTGGAAGAGGATTTACAATTCCGCCGTCAATCAGTATTGTGCTGCCAATCTGGTAGGGAACAAATACAGCGGGAATGGAAATGCTTGATCTTATTGCATCAAGCAGACTGCCTGATTCAAAAATAACCTCTTTTTTATTCCAGAAGTCAGTTGCAATAATCTTTAAAGGTATTTTAAGATTTTCAAACTCCAGAACAGGAAGATGCTCTTCCATAAACTGCATTACACCTTTACCTTTTACAAGACCGGCAGGCTTTAAAACAGTCAGATCAATCATTTTACTGATTTCACGTATTGATATGTGTTCAGTAAGATGTTCAAGTTCCTCTCCTGTCATGCCTCCTGCATAGAAACCGCCGATAATGGAGCCGATACTGGTTCCTGAAATAATATAGGGTTTAATTCCCAGTTCATCCAGAGCTTTGATAAACATGATGTGGCTTAAACCTCTGGCGCCTCCTCCTCCGAGAGCAAGTCCGATTTTTTTCATATGGCCTTCCGTTTTTTAAAATGAGTGTTTCGCTGCAATAGGCATTCTTCTTCCGGGTCCGAAAGCTTTTGACGTTATTTTTAATACAGGTGGGGCCTGACGTCTTTTATATTCGTTTTTCCCTACAGCATCTATAATCCATTCAACTGTTTCAGAGTCGAACCCTCTTTCAACAATCTCTTTCTTTGGTCTTGCCTGCTCAACATAGAGTTCCAGAATAGCATCAAGTATTTCGTACGGAGGAAGAGTATCCTGATCTTTTTGTCCCGGTTTTAATTCTGCTGACGGTGGTTTTTCAATAATTGATAAAGGAATTACCTCTTTTGCCCGGTTGATATAGGAAGCAATTTTGTAAACCAGAACTTTTGGTATGTCCGCAAGAACTGCGAGCCCTCCGCTCATGTCGCCGTACAGAGTGCAGTATCCTACTGAGAGCTCACTCTTATTGCCTGTTGTAAGTACAAGATATCCGAATTTATTTGATAATGCCATCAGAATATTCCCTCTGATTCTGGCCTGTATATTTTCTTCTGTCACGTCCTCTTCAGTGTTGTAAAACAGAGGATTAAGACTGTTTTTGTAAGCAGTAAAAACAGCTTCAATTGGTATTACTGAAAATTCAATTCCCAGATTTTTCGCCAGGTCCTCTGCGTCTGTAAGACTTGATTCTGATGAGATGGGAGAGGGCATAGCAACGCCGACAACATTTTCATTTCCCACAGCACGGCATGCAAGAGCGCACGTTACGGCAGAATCAATACCTCCTGAAAGACCGATAACAGTCTTTTTAAAACTGCATTTACGCATGTAATCTTTTATGCCGAGAACCAGAGCATTATACGTGTCTTCAACGTAATCTTCAGGAGTAAATGAAATTTCTTCACTTTTCTTCAGGTCAATTGTTTTAATTTCTTCTTTAAAGCCGGGAAGAATCACGGTCAGACGGCTGTGATTATCAAAAACCATTGACCTTCCGTCAAAAATAAGTTCATCATTTGCGCCGGTCTGGTTAACAAACACGAAAGGCATGGAGTGTTTTTCCGAATGGCTCTTAATAAGATTATACCTTACAGGCTGCTTGCCGAGAGAAAATGGTGATGCTGATATGTTGATTATTATTGTTGCTCCTTTTTTCGCCAGAATTGCAACAGGGTCAATATCATACTGCGGAGAAGAGAGTACTTCCGGATTGTTCCATGCATCCTCACAGATTGTTATTCCCAGTTTTTCTCCTTCAAATTCAACAATATCAATATGTTCTGCAGGAGTGAAATAACGTTTTTCATCAAAGACATCATAAGTTGGCAAAAGACTCTTTCGCTGGGTAAACAGAATTTTTCCGTTTTTTATAAGAACTGCACTGTTGTACAGCTTAAAACCGTTTTTAGTTTCTATCCTTTCAAAGGTACCGCAGATTAAACCTATGGAAGGAAATTTTTCGGATATTTTAAGAACCTTGTTCAGAGCGTTTTTGTTTGCATCGTAAAAATCCACTCTTTCAAGAAGATCTTTAGGTGGATAGCCTGAGAGTATCAGTTCGGAAAACACAACAAGAACTGCATTATCATGTTTAGCTGTATTTAATGCATGCTCGATTTTAAGAACATTGTTGTTAAAATCCCCGATTGTAGGATTAAGCTGGGCTATGGTTATTTTCATATTTCCTGCTGAAATTTAATTTCAAAATAAGTACTGTAAAAATATAAGGATAAATTAATAATTTGTCAAATTTTTTCTAAGGAAAAACATTCCAAATAACAAGTAGGCAAGAATTGCCGAATTACGGTTGTTTTTCTGTTTCTGATGTTTTTATTATGTTTCATAAATCAATATAAAACAGTAGATTAAGTTGTGATGTACATCCAATGGTACGGGCTTTGCTTTAAAAAGGGTGACACCCAAGTAAATTTTTGAAACGGAGACGGTGAATGTACATGCAAAATAAAAAGTTAAAAAGGTCAATTTTATATTTTACAATCCTTTTAATCATTTCAGTCTGGACTGGAGCTGTTGCAGCGACTCTGGAACTGTCCTGGCAGCCAAATTCTGAACCTGACCTTGCAGGATATAAAATTTACTACGGAAACAGCGGCTCCCGTATATATTCCATAATACTTGATGTGGGAAATGTAACTCAATACCAGATAACAGGGCTGAGTATAGGCTCAACTTATTATTTTGCTGTAACTGCTTACGATGAAAGCGGTAATGAGAGTGAGTATTCAGAGGAAGTCAGCTACCATATAAAAGATGTAGAGCCGCCTGTTATTACATCTGCCTCATGTATTTTAGTTGATAAAGTTGTAGTAAAGTTTAATGAACCTGTAGAAAAAGTATCTGCTGAATTGATTTCAAATTATTCAATAAGCGGCGGTATTGTGGTCCAAAGTGCAGTACTGCAGAGCGATACCAAAACTGTTAATCTTTTTACAACAAGCCACCCGAACGGAAATTACACATTAACAGTAAACAATGTAAGAGACAGAGCTTCTGTTCCCAACACAATTACGGCAGATACACAAGTCAATTATTCGTGGAGCGGAAATGATGAGACTCCTCCTCATGTAACCAATCTTGAATTAAAGAATGATGATTTTATTGTTGTTGAATTTTCCGAACCTGTTGAATCAGGCTCCGCAACAAATGTATCCAACTACTCAATAACACCGACTGTGCAGATAAATTCAGTTGATATTGCAGGCACATTTACAAAGGTTTATATTTCAACTGCAAAACATACAAGAGGCGTAAGTTATAAATTGGTAATAAATGGAGTTAAGGACGGTGCAGGTAATGTAATGAATTCCGTGCAGGAAAGTTATCTGTGCGCATCTGAAGATAGTGATCCACCTGTAGTAACTGCAGTGAGAATCAATGATGACGGTAATCAGGTGGTGTTGGAGTTCAGCGAAGTACTGGATAAAACAAGTGCTGAAACAAAAGCCAATTATTCCATATCTCCTTCAGTAACGATTAATTCTGTTTCATTAAACAGTGATAATAAATCCGTAACTCTGCAGACTGCTGTTCATGCAGGCGGAGATTATACAATTACTGTTAATAATGTGGGAGACGACGCTACTCCTCCGAATTATATGTCATCTTCGGAACTTTCTTACACATATCAGCCTCCGGATCATACTCCTCCGGAAATTGTTTCAGCGGAACTTGCAAGCAGTGACCTTCTTCAGGTTACGTTTTCCGAACCTCTTGAAGAGGCCAGCGCTGAAAATGTGTCCAATTACACAATTTCTCCCAACATCAGAATTGACAGGGCAACACTTGATGTTTCCAGAAAAATGGTTCTGCTGGAAACTGCAGAGCATGCTGCAGGCAGCTATACAATTTCTGTTAAGAATATCAGAGACAGAGCGGATCAGCCCAATACTGTTGTTTCAGGCTCGTCTGTCAGTTACCAGTACAACCCACCGGATACGGATCCTCCGTATGCAAGAAGCGCTGTACTGCACGGTGAAGATGTGGTAGAGGTGATTTTTAACGAACCTGTTGAGAGAAATTCAAGTGAGAATATTGCAAATTATCAGATTACTCCTTATGTTGAAATAAAGAGCGCTGCTCTTGTAGGTGATACTCTCAACAAAGTGTATCTTACAACAGGAAAGCATACTCCGGGTGTAAATTACACAATTACAATGTCTGGAATCAAAGACAGGGCACCTGTACCAAATACCATAGCTTCAGGACAAAGTGCAAATTATTCATGTCCTGTAGTTGACAATACTCCTCCAAGGCTGGTTACTGCGGAACTTCAGGGAAATAACTTTTTAAAACTTGTATTCAGCGAGTCAGTTGATTTTGAATCTGCTGTAAATAAGTCAAATTACACAATATCTCCGGCTCTGGCAATTGAAGAAGCTACTCTGGATGCTTCCTTAAAGATTGTTTTTCTGAAAACAGCCACACATCAGCCAGGCACTGATTATACTGTCACAGTTACAGGAGTAAAAGACAGGGCAAATCCGCCCAATATAATCGGCACGGAAAATTATTATAATTACACATGCGAATCAGTTGACAATGTCCCTCCGGCACTGCTCAGGGCTGATCTGCACGGCAATATGCTTCTTGAATTGATTTTCAGCGAGCCTCTTGATAAGAGCTCGGCTCTGGATAAAAATAACTATTCAATTAACAACGGAATATCTATTGAGACCGTTTCTATGAGCGAATCTCAGATGCAGGTATTTCTGAAAACAAGCCAGCATCAAAAAGGTACATATACTGTTACTGTAAATAATGTAAAAGATCTGGCGGATATTCCCAATACAATTGATCCTGCCAGTTCAAGTACAGACTACACATATACACCTGTTGATACAATCAGCCCTGTTGTTGTAAGCGTTTCAGCTGTAAACAAAACCACAATCGAGATAATTTTTGATGAACCTCTTGACAGAGGAAGTGCGGAAACAATATCCAACTACACAATAAATAACAATGTAACAGTGGAAAAGGCAATTTTAAATTCGGCTCTTACAACTGTATATCTGCAGACATCGGAATTTGCTCCTGGCAGTTATGTGATTACATTAAAGAACATCAAAGACGCATCGGATAATAAAAATCAGATTGAGCAAAAAACAGTACAGTATGTTTATCAGGTTTATGATGATGTACCTCCGTCGCTTGCTTCCGCAACTGCAAAAAGCTCAAAAATGGTTATTGTTACATTCAGCGAACCGCTGGAACCAACCAGTGCGGAAACTGTTTCCAATTACAGTATTAACCCCGGTGTTCAGGTAAAAGGCGTATATCTGACTGCATCTGACAGGCAGGTTATAATAGAAACATCAGAGCATGCTGCAGGCGAATATACTCTGACTGTAAACGGAGTAAAAGACGCTTCCTCAAATCACAACCAGATTTCTCCTTACAGTACAATAACATACAACTGGAGTCCTGCTGATACTGTAAAACCGAAGCTTGTCTCTGCTGAGCTTTCTACTGACAGTTATCTTGAACTTACATTTAGTGAGCCTGTTGATGACAAGACTGCAAATAATAAGGCAAATTACACTATTGATCCGCCTGTACAGATAATCAATGCCAGTTTAAACTCCAATCTGACTGTTGTAGGTCTGGTAACTGCAAAACATGCGCCGGGAACTTATACAATATCGGTAAATAATGTTACAGACAGGGCGTTTAATCCCAATGTAATTGGAAGTGATAACAAAAAAACATACACATTTACACCGCCTGATACTGTTGCACCCAAGCTTATATCAATACAGGTAAATTCTCCGCAGTCCATAGCTCTTACATTTGACGAGGAACTTGACAGGGCAAGTGCAGAGACTATTTCCAACTACAGTATAAATAACGGAATACAGATTACAAATGTGAGTCTGCTTGCATCTTTGACAACTGTACATATTGAAACATCGCCTCATCAGCCTAATGTTACGTATGAATTGACAATTTCAAAAATTAAAGACAGGGCTCCTTCACCAAATGAAATTAAAACACAGATTAAAAAGAGTTATTCCTACAATCCTCCTGATACTGAAAAACCGGAGCTGGTAAGTGCAAAACTTATAAGTGGAGCCAACCTTCTTGAGCTGGTTTTCAGTGAAAAAATTGACAAAAAGACTGCTGAGAACAGAGAAAACTATGTAATTGATCCCAGCGTTGAAGTTAACCTTGCAACATTGGATACTATTACACTTAAAAAGGTGATTTTGGAAACAACAGACCACAGGCCGGGAATCCAGTATGCTGTAAGTGCCAGAAATATAAAAGATTTGGCTCCTATACCAAATGTAATTGATCCTTCAAAGTGGGTTCATTACCAGATGCCCGGATCAGGGAGTATGGTTGATAACACTCCTCCACAGATTGCAAGAGTGGATGTTACATCCAAAAGCAGCATTGATATTGTTTTTTCCGAACCGGTAAGCAAAGCATCTGCAGAAAATGTAAACAATTACATTATCAGCGATACTGTAAAAGTTATTTCTGCAAAACTTGATACAGACAAAGTAAAAGTGCATCTTACAACAGGTGAGCACAGATATGGCAAACCCTACACGATTTTAGTAAAAAATATCAGGGATGCTTCCCAGTATCAGAATGCTATGAACGGAGGTTCGGGAATAAAATATCTTGTTACAGACGAGGCGTCGCTAAGCAATGTTAACAAACAGTCATATGAATTCGGAATTGTTGAAATAGGCCATAACAGCTATGTTGACCGTAATTATACTCTGGAGCAGATACCAGCGTATTTGTCAAAACAGCCCAGAGTTGTAACTGCCAATGATGACAAAATGTCAAAAGGCGATAACTTCCTCAGTTTTGAATTGTGGGGAGAAGCAACAGTTTATGTTGCATTTGATAAAAATATTCCTAAAATTCCTTCATGGCTCAGCAAATGGAGACAGACCGGAGACCAGATAGTTGATTCAAGAGAAAATGTGTTTAATATTTACAGCAGGGAAGCTACAAGCGGCAGAGTGATCCTCGGAGGAAACGAAGGAACAATGGATGATAATATGTACATGGTATTCGTTGAACCGAGGACTGATTCCAAAGCTGTTATTGCAAGTCTGAATAAAACATCATACGACCTGGAGCACATATCAGTTGGAGATACATGTTATATTGACAGACCCCATACAGTTACTTCGGTTCCTGCTGATCTGGAAGAACTTTTATGGATAAGAACTGCTAATGATGATAAACTGAGTACAGAACCTATCAAATTTCATCTTAACAAGAAATCAGTTGTTTATGTAGTGTTTGACAGCAGAATTTCGCCGGTTCCAAAGTGGCTTTCTGACTGGGATAAATTTGACGGGCAGATCACGAACTCGCGATCTGATAAGTATGATATTTATTATAATGAATTTAATGATGGAGATGTGGAGCTTGGAGTAAACGGCGGTACAGCAGAAGATAATATGTACTTTGTACTTATTAAACCGTCGGACAAGGAAGATGAAGATAAACAAGGTCCTACAATTCCCAATAAGTTTGAGTTGTTCCAGAATTATCCGAATCCGTTTAATCCTTCAACACACATAAGAACTAATATTCAGTTTAAAGTTAATGACAGCAAAGATGTAAGTCTTGTTATTTACAATATCCTGGGACAGGTTGTTAAAGAGTTTAATCTTTCTCAGAATGATATGCAGACCGGTGTTGTACATGAGGTTGAATGGGACGGAAGGGATAACATGGGGAATATAGTTGCCAGTGGAGTTTATTTCTGCAGACTTAAAGTCGGAGCTTTTGCACTTTCAAGAAGAATGTTACTGTTACGTTAGGGGATTATGATAATGGTTTATGCGTTTGTAATAATTATCGGTTTGATTTTCGGGAGCTTTCTTAATGTGGTCATATACAGACTGCCCAAAAAGGAGTCTTTGATAAGTCCTGGATCTCACTGTCCTGTGTGCGGAGCTCCGGTGAAGGCTTACGACAATATACCAGTTATAAGCTATATCCTTTTAAGAGGTAAGTGCAGATCGTGTAAAAGCCCGATTTCTTTAAGATACCCGCTTGTTGAACTTCTGACTGCATTAATTCTGTTTGTTATTTTTTTAAGATATGGAATATCAGCGCATTTTCTTGTCTATTCTGTGCTTGTTTTATTCCTTATCCCGATAAGTATTATTGATATAGATAAGGGATTGATATTAAACAAGCTGACCTTTCCGGGTTGCATTCTGGGCATTTTTTTCGTACTTATATTTCAAATTGAAACATGGAAAAGTATGGCCCTCGGAGGAGTAGCAGGCGGAGCAGTCGTTTTTTTAATCGGGATTTTAGGAAGTTTTTTATTTAAAAAAGAAAGCATGGGAATGGGAGACGTAAAAATGTTAATATTAACAGGTATTTACGCCGGATTTCCCGGAGTACTTTTAGGGCTTTTTTACAGTATTTTTATAGCAGCATTATTTATAGTAGCGGGAATGGCTCTGAAAAGATTGAAAATCGGAGAGACTATTCCTTTTGGTCCGTTTATTGCAATAGGAACACTTGTGCACATTTTGTTCGGAAAGTCAATAATAGCATGGTACTTAGGACTTTTTTAGAACATGTGTACGGGTGGGGTAAGGGAGATCTGATTAATGAGAATTGAAAGGAGTAACGACACAGCAGTTATTGCTTCTGAGGCAGATGGTTCTTATCAGGGAGCAGTTACAGAGACTCAGGTAAAGAAAAAGGTTTTGGTAGTAGATGATGATCCATTGGTAGTCAGGGTACTTCAGGAGCCGCTTAAACAGGCAGGATACGAAGTTGAAGTTGCTTCTCACGGCCTGGAAGCCTTGCAGAAAGTAAAAGAGAAGAGGCCGGATTTAATAATCCTGGATATTCTTATGCCTTTAATGGACGGGTTTAAAGTGGCAAGATTTTTAAAATTTGATAAAAGGTTCAAGGATATCCCGATAATTGTGTTAACGTCACGAGCAACTGAAGGCGAAAGAAAAATGGGAGAAAAGGTGGGGGCAAACGAATTTCTATACAAGCCTTTCAGACTGCCGCATGTTCTGGACGTAGTACAAAGGTATTTAAATGCTTAGTACAGTAAAAAATGTTGATTACAAGGTTGACGACAACACAAAGGCTCTTGCAAGGGCTCTTGTGGACAGCGGTTTTATATCTCTTGAGCAGGCAAAAAATATACTTGCACAGGTGAAAGAGAGCGGAGGTGAAAGTAAATTTGAACAGTTGTTAATTGATAACAACCTTGTAACCGAAGATCAGATTCTTGAAACCAAAGCAGCTTTGTGGAATGTGCCGTACATAGATTTAAGTAATTATGAAGTCGATCCTGAAGTTCTGGATCTTATACCTGATAAAGCTGCCAGACAGTATAAGTTTTTCCCTCTGTTCAGAATTGACGGAACTCTTCTGATTGCGATGTCAGATCCCAAAGATGTTAAAGTTATAGATAAAGTAACACAGCTTACACAGCTTGAAGTATCACCAGCGCTCTCATCAGGAAATGCTATTACTGAAGCAATTAATAAATATTACGGGAAAGCTGAAGAGGCTCCGCCTGAAGTAGCAGTATCAAATGAGGAACTTCAGGACCTTCTTGAAAGTATTGAATCTGAAACAGAAGAAAGCGAAGAAGAGACCAGCACTCAGGATCTTGAGAAACTTGCAGAAGAGGCACCAGTTGTAAAGATGGCAAACATGGTATTGGTTCAGGCCATTGTAGAAGGAGCCTCTGATGTCCATTTTAACCCGGAAGAAAACGAGCTTCGCGTCAGGTTCCGTGTTGACGGAGTCTTGCGGGATGCTTTTCATCTTCCCAAAAATCTTCAGGAAGCAATTATCTCCAGAATTAAAATTCTCTCAAATCTTGATATAGCAGAGCACAGAATACCACAGGACGGGCAACTGAGACTTAAGCTGAAAGACGGCAGGGCAATTGATATTCGTGTTTCTACGCTGCCTTCGGCTTTTGGTGAAAATATGGTTCTCAGAATTCTTGATAAAAACGCAGCTTTGCTTAATCTTGAAAATCTGGGATATGAAGAGGACTCTTACAAGAAAATTATTGATATTCTTTCAAACTCATATGGGATTATGCTTGTTACAGGCCCTACGGGTAGTGGTAAGACAACAACACTTTATGCTGCATTAAACAGACTTTCAACAGTTGAAAAGAATGTTATTACTTTGGAAGATCCTATAGAATACAGGCTGCCTCTGGTGCGCCAGTCACAGGTAAACCCAAAAGCAGGAATGACCTTTGCCAAGGGATTAAGAGCTATTCTCAGACAGGATCCTGACATTGTAATGGTTGGTGAAATTCGTGATTCTGAGACCGGTAATATTGCAATTCAGGCTGCTTTAACAGGTCACTTTGTTCTTTCCACTCTTCATACAAATGATGCATCCGGAGCAATAACAAGATTAGAAGAGATGGGGATTGAACCGTTTCTTATTTCTACAGCTGTTCTTGGTGTAATGGCTCAGCGTCTTGTAAGAAAAATATGCCCCTTTTGCAAAGAAGAATACACCCCTGAATTTGAAGTTCCACAGAGAATTCTTGACATGGTTGGAATTGAGGATCAGTCTGAGCTTAAATTCTACAGAGGCAGAGGCTGCAGCAAATGCAGAGATACAGGATACAAAGGAAGAATTTCAATTATTGAGGTGCTTCCTGTGACAGAGAGAATAAGAGAGCTTATTTTAAAATCAGCGTCTGCAGATGAAATTAAGAAAACAGCAATTGAAGAGGGTATGCACACTCTTCTTGAAGACGGCTGGATAAAGGTTTTAAAGGGAATTACTACTTACGAAGAGATAATGAGGGTAACAAACCTCGGGTAAGTAAGATTAGGGAGCAATTTTTAAATGCCGACTTTTGAGTTTAAAGCAATAACACCGACAGGCCAGATAGTAACGGATGTCATTGATGCTCCGAGTGAAAAGAATGTTACTCAGGATCTGCTTAAAAAAGGGTACAGGCTTGTTGCAATAAAACGGAAAAAAGTAACAACAGATTCCGGCAGCAGCTCTCTGTTCGGCAAAAAAATAAAGACAGAGCAGAAAGTACTTTTTATAAGACAGCTTGTAACTCTGTTAAGAGCAGGCGTTCCAATGCTTACTGCTCTTGAAGCTCTTAATAATCAGACAAGTAAGGAAATGAGTGAGATCCTCAATAAAATATATGTTGATGTTATGAGCGGCAAGAGTTTTTCTCAGGCCCTTGACCAGCACCCGAAAGTATTTTCAAAACTTTTTGTAAATTCCGTACGCGCCGGAGAATTAAGCGGATCTCTTGACGATGTCCTTGAAAGAATGGCTATGGTTCTCCAGCATGAAGAGGATACAAATAAAAAAGTCAAATCTGCAATGAAATATCCGATGTTTGTGATTTCTGCAATGTTTGTAGCAATGATAATTCTTATGACACAGGTTGTTCCGAAATTTGTTGACATGCTTACAGGAATGGGACAGGAACTACCTATGATGACAAAAATATTAATCGGATTCAGCGATTTTATTCAGTCTTACGTGCTTTACATTGTGGGATTTCTGGCTGTAGGAGGACTCGGTTTTTATCTAACATTAAAAACTGAAAAAGGACGGTACTGGTGGGACGGCGTTGTACTGAAAATTCCCCTTATCGGGCCTATTATTTTAAAAAGCGCAATGTCAAGATTTACAACAATGTTTGAGACTCTTAACAGAAGCGGTCTTCCAATTTTGCAGACTTTAAACACAATAGCTTCTGCAGTAGGGAATAAAGTTATAGAAGAGAAAATTAAAGAAGTTGCAGTAGGCGTTGAAAACGGGCAGGGTATTGCAGGGTCAATGAAAAAATTTGACATTTTCCCCAAAATGGTTCTTTCAATGATTTCAATCGGGGAGCAGTCAGGATCTCTGGACGATATGCTTCACAGCGTGGCCAAGCACTATGATGTTGAAGTGGATTATGCAATTGAAGGTCTTACTGCAATGATTGAACCCATATTAACCATTGTAATCGGCGGTGCTGTAGTTGTTCTTGCACTTGGTATTTTTATGCCGATGTGGGGAATGATAGGAGCTGTAAAATAATGAAAATAAAGTACATATACAGATTTGGAAAGGGGGTGGTTTAAGAAGAGGCTGAGACATGACGTGACCGGCCGGGGGAAGAAAATGTAAAAGGAAATTGCGGACATTATGACGCAAATGAGTAAAGAAAATGAAGATTTTGAGAGACTAACAAAACCAAGAAGGAGAAGTAAAATGAAATTTTCAGGAGAAAAAGGTTTTACACTGGTAGAGCTTATTGTAGTTATTGTTATTATCGGAATTCTTGCTGCAGTAGCAGTACCTAAATTCCTTGATTTAAGTGACGGTGCAAAAGCTGCAGCATGTAAGCAGAATCAGGCGGCAATTGAAACAGCAGCAGCTATTGGTTATGCAAACAATGCAATTGCAGGTTCTGCAGAATATCCTGCTGATCTTGCTGCAATGGTTACTGCTGGACTTCTCGACGAAGTACCAACATGTCCGAGTGGTGGAACTTATACATACGACAATTCAAACGGAACAGTTACCTGCTCCGAAGCAGACCATGCAAGATAGTGGTGATTTGTCAGATTTACCGGAGATGTTAATTAATTGGGGAGGGTTTTTCCCTCCCCAATGCAGGGTTTTTATTGTAGCAGTAAGTAGATATTGAAAGACAGATTTTGACTGACAAAATTTATCTTTCAAAATTTACCTGAGGAACAGGAAATGTTAAATATATTTGTTAAAAATGCTAAAAAAAGGTGCATAAAAAAATCTGTACCAAAAGGCTTTACTCTGGTTGAACTGATTGTTGTGATGACAGTTGTTGCAATACTCACAGGCGCTGTAGGTATCTCAGTTAATGAAGTGAACAGCACAACAAGACTGTCCAATGCAGCAACAAGAGCTCTGTCCGATGTACGGTACGCTCAGGAAGTTGCAATGAATGAGAGAAGAGCAGTAGAGTTTATTATAGCAGGTAATAAGTACAAAGTAAATTATGTTGATACAGGAGAGCCTGTAACATCTCCAATTACTGGAGATAAACTTGAGGTGACATTTAACACAGGTGATTACAAAGGTGTTGAAATAACATCTACAAGTGTTTCCGGTGGTCTTAGTTTTGGCGCCG
>Ga0190359_1000673_pt1 | contig 22773 bp, 15 predicted proteins | sample 48721823_MG_FD_161269 | JGI IMG/M metagenome (GOLD analysis project Ga0190359, IMG submission 161269) | Hydrothermal vent microbial mat bacterial communities from Southern Trench, Guaymas Basin, Mexico - 4872-18-2-3_MG | ecosystem: Environmental > Aquatic > Marine > Hydrothermal vents >... | reverse complement strand
CTGCTGCGAAAATGGTCCTCGACGTAGTTGCACTACGACTGCGGCCATTTTCTTGCCTCTCCTTGATCTTGCTGGCCGATCTGGGAAATCCGCAAGTCCCGGGTGGGAGATCATGGAAACCGGAAGTGGACGTGGCGGGTGCTAGCGCAGCACGAACTTGAACTTCTCGTCGCAAATGAAGATCTCGTCGCCGTCCTTGATCTTCATCTTCTCGATCTTCTCGCCCTTGTACCAGGTGCCGTTGGCGCTGCCCAGGTCCTCGATGTAGTACTCGCCGCGTTCCCGGGTGATTATGGCGTGTTCGCGCGAGACCTTGACCGAGTTGATCACCAGGTCGCACTTGCTGGAGCGGCCGATGATGTAGATGTCCTTGTCGATCTTCTCGGTGTCGCCGTCCTCGTTGACGATGTACAGGCCGCGGGGCTCGGCCGCCGGCGCCTGGCGGGGCGACGGCCGGGGCGGGCGTGAGGGGGCCGGGCTGGGCTTGCGACCGGCGGCCTCCTTGGTACGACCGGGAGCGAATTTCTGCCCTCCCGCGGGCCGGGCCGTGGGACGCGCTGCCGCGGCCCGGGGCACCTCGTCGGCCGGAGGCGCCATTTCCTTGGCCACCGGGGTGATGTACCCAAGTTTCACGGCCATCTCGAACATGGCCTGGCTCACCAGTTCATCTACCCGGCGCCCGGAATCGTCCGCCATGAGAGAAAATACTTCCCACAGTCTTTCCGCCACTGCGACCTGCCGCGGCCTGGTGGGTGATGGGCTCATCTTTCCTCCTGGACAAGGCAAAACGGGCGCGGCAACTTCCCGCAATCAAAGCCCTGGTGTTCTGCTGGGGGAATATAGCAGCGCCCCTGCCGGTCTGTCAACTTTACGGGTAGAAAACCGGTGCAATGTCTCGGCGTTACCTGCCGGCTGTTGGTGCCGCCGCTCCCACCAGGCTGCCGGCAGGAACCACCGCCGGGAAATCCTCCGCGGGGGTGTCGGCATGAACCACCACGTTTTTTTCCAGTCGTACTCCCGCCGGCAGGCGGGCCCCGGCCCCCACCAGGACGAGGCCATCCAGCCGGCAGCGCCGGTAGGGCTCGCCGGCCTCCCCTCCCCGGCCGCCGGCAACGACCGCCTGGCGGCCGATCACGGCATTCTTGTCCACCACCGCCCGGGTCACCCGGGCACCCGGCTGCACCACCACGCCATCGAGAAGCACCGAGTCGCTGACCACGGCCCCCCGGCCCACCCTGACCCCGGTCGAGAGCACGGAGCGGCTGACCCGCCCCTCCACCCGGCAGCCGGCGGCGAGGCGCACCTGTTCGATCTCCGCCCGCGGTCCCAGCCAGGCCGCCGGGGCATCGGCACACCCCGGCGACTGCTGGTTGGTACACACCTGCCAGTCATCGAGGCGCAGCCCGCTGGCGGCCGTGTCCAGGATGTCCAGGTTGGCCTGGTAATAGGCCGACACCGTGCCCACGTCACGCCAGTAACCATCGAAGCGATAGGCGGCCACCCGGCGCCTCCGCAGCAACTCGGGAAACACGTGCCGGCCGAAGTCGGTGCCTCCGCCCGAACCCACCACCCGTTGCAGGACATCCACCAGGCACTCCCAGTTGAACAGGTAGATGCCCATGGAGGCCAGGCGGGTGTCGGCACGGTCGGGTTTCTCCTCGAAGTGGCGGACCATTCCCAGCTCGTCGATCCACACCATGCCGAAGCGGGAACAATCCCCGGCGGCGACCTCTAGCACCGCCAGGGTGACCTCGGCTCCCACCTGGAGGTGGAACTGCTCCATGAGGCGGTAGTTCATGCGGTAGATGTGATCACCGCTGACCACCAGCACCCGTTCGGGACGCAGGGGACGCAGGAAATCCATGCTCTGCCACACGGCATCGGCGGTTCCCCGGTACCAGTCCGAGGCCGCCAGCCCGGTACGGGGAGGCAGGATGCGCAGGCCGCGTCCCCGCCCCTGGTAGTTCCAGGCCCGACCGGTGCCGATGTGCGACATCAGCGACAGCGGCTGGTACTGGGTGGCCACTCCCACCCAGTCGATGGCGGCGTGCATGAGGTTGCTCAGCACCATGTCGATGATGCGGTAACGCCCGCCGAAGGGAACCGCCGGCTTGGAACGCCTCTCCACCAGCACGCCCAGCCTGGTTCCTCCACCCCCGGCCAGCAGCATGGCCACGGTGCCGCTCACGGCGATTCCTCCCCGGCCGGCGCCCGTTGACCGCCGGCGTCGCTCGCCGCCGCCGGCCAGCCCACTCCCGGGGAGATGCTCATCGCCGCTTCCACCCGGGCGCCCTCCGCCAGCCGGGCGGCCTTGCCAATCACCGTGGGGGCACCGTCGGCCCGGCCGCACCGGGCCCCCCGTCCCACCAGCACCTGCTTGTCGAGAATGCAACGGTGCAGCCGGGCCTCGCTCCCGATGTGACAATCGTTCATGATCACGCAGTCTTCCACCCGGGCTCCCGCTTCCACGTGCACCCCGGGAAACAAGATGCTGCGCGTCACCCGGCCGGCGATGCAGGTGCCCGGCGCCACCACCGAGCGGCGGCAGCGAGCCCCGGCCGCGAAGCGGGCCGGGGGCAGGTCACCGAGGCCCAGCAGTTGTTGGCGCGAGCGCACGCACCAGGCGTCGAGATCGATGCGCGGGCGGGCCGGCAAGAGATCCTGGTTGGCCTGCAGGTAGGCGGCCGAAGTACGGGAATAGTTCCAGTAGCCGTCGTAGCGAAAGGCCATTACCCGGTCCTCGGCGACCATGGCCGGCAGGATCTCGCCGGCCAGTTGGAAGGTCCGGCCCCGGCGTTGATTCTGGCGCAGCCGGGCCCGCAGTACCTCCAGGCGCACCAGGTAGATGGTCAGCGATACCATGTCGGACAAGGGGCGGGGGGGTTTCTCGGCGTAATCGCGCACGCGGCCGGCGCCGTCCAGGGAGGCGTAACCGAACCAGCCGCTGGCCGGGGGATCGTCGAGCCGCTTGACCACCATGGTGAGATCGGCGCCGCTGCGCCGGTGTTGCTCCACCAGGGGACGGAAGTCCATCCCGTAGATGTGGTCGCCGCTCAGTATCAACACGTCCCGCGTTCCCTGGCGCTCCACGTAGGCCAGGTTGTGGAACACCGCGTCGGCGGTGCCCCGGTGCAGCGAATAGCCTTCCTGGGCGGCGTAGGGCGGCAGCAGCTTGATTCCCTGCCCGCGACCGGTCAGTTCCCAGGGTTCCCCCACCCCCAGGTGGTCGATGAGCGAAGAGGGCCGGTAGAAGCTTATCACCCCGATGCGCTGGAAGCCCGAACGCACCAGGCTGGAGATGGCGAAATCGATGATGCGGTACTGCCCGCCGAAGGGCACCGCCGCCTTGGGTCGCAACTGGGTGAGCACGGACAGCTCTTCCACCCGCCCCCCCGCCAGCACCAGTGCCGCCACGTCGCGCATGTGTTCCGTCCTTCCCTGATCACGGCCCGGCCGGCAGCCAGCCCCCCGGCAACTGGCGCTTGGCAGCTCGGCCCTGACCCGCTAATATAGGCGGCATGGAAACGACGCGTCAACCGCCCGGTCCCGGCCGGCTGGCCGGCAGGGTGCCGTTGTTGCTGCTGCTGGCCGGCCTGGCGGCAGCCTGCGGACCCAACCGTTTCGAGCTCTACCAGCGCCTGCCGGAAGCGGACAAGGAACTGTACGACCGCAGCCAGCAATTCATGACCGAGCGCCAGCAGGAACGCTTCCTGCACCTGCCCGATTCCGCCGCCCGGGTGCGCTTCGTGGAACAGTTGCACATCGCCGACCGGCTGGCGGAGTTCCCCGCCTTCGTGCAGAAGGCCATCCTGGCCCAGCGGGTGGTGCCCGGCATGAGCGTACGGGCGCTGTTGCTGAGCTGGGGCAGGCCGGAGCGCATCGAGCGGCGCCAGTGGCGCCAGGACGAGGTGGAGTGCTGGTTCTACCAGCGTGGTGACAGCAGCGGCCGGGTGGTGGAAAAGCGGGTCTTTATTCTCCGGGGAGTGGTCACCGAGGTGGCGCCCTGAGGTTTGACCCCTCACCGGTATACGTGGTAGTTGACATCGAGTTGGCAATTCGAAAATAGCGAAAAAGGAGTGCGTCATGAGTGCTCGGCGTTTTTTCCTGGCAGGGTGGTACCTGGTGGCGGCCTGCCTGTGGCTGGCGGGCCCGTCTTCCTGCTCCAGCGGCAGCAGCCTGGAGGACAACGACGGAGACGGATACCTGGCGCCGGCCGACTGTGACGACAACAACTCGGCCGTCAACCCGGGAGCCCGGGAGATACCCTACAACGACGTCGACGAGGACTGCGACGGCATCGCCCTGCAAGACGCCGACCTGGACGGCCACGACGGCCAGGAAGCCGGCGGCGACGACTGCGACGACGGCAACGCCGCCATCCATCCCGGGGCCGTGGAACTCCCCTACGACGGCATCGACCAGGACTGCGACGGCCTCGATGACGACGCCGACGCCGACGGCGACGGCCACGGCACCGTGCTCATGGGCGGCGACGACTGCTGCGATTCGGGGCTGGAGGTCGCCCTCGGATGTTCCGGGCTCACCGCCGCCTCCATGTATCCCGGCGCCGCGGAGATTCCCGGCGACGGCATCGACCAGAACTGCGACGGCCAGGACGGTGGCGGCGCGGTGGTCAACGACAACGACGGCGACGGTTTCAGCAGCGATGCCCAGCCGGACGGCCTGGACTGCGACGACAACGATGCCCAGGTCTACCCGGGCGCACCCGAGCGCTGCAACGGCATCGACGACGACTGCGACGGCTACACCGACGAGACCGCCCTCGACATCGACAACGACGGCGTGCTGGTCTGCTTCGACTGCGACGACTACGATCCCAACCGCTCTCCGCTGCTGCCGGAGATTCCCTACAACGACGTCGACGAGGATTGTGACGAAGTGGCCTTGATGGACGTCGACGGCGACACCTACCTGCCCGGCCCCGACGACGATCCCAGCGACGACGACTGCGACGACAACGATGCCGACATCCATCCCCTGGCCCCGGAACGCTGCAACCACCTGGACGACGACTGCGACGGGGAAATCGACGAGGACTTCACCCAGAACCACACCGATGCCGATCTCGACGGTTGGCTGGGAGGCGGTGACGGCAACTGCCCCGACTGCGACGACAACGACCCGGCCATCAACCCGGCCGCCGTCGAAGTCGTCGATGGCGTCGACAACGACTGCGACGGCCTCACCGACGAGGTCGACCTCGACGGCGACGGCTACCTGGCCACCCCGGCGGCGCCGGAACCGGCGGAGCCGGATTGCTGCGACGACGGCAGCGAGGACGTTCCCGGCTGCAGCCCGGCCACGGCCGCGCAGATCCACCCGGGAGCCGAGGAGATCGCTTCCGACGGCATCGACCAGGACTGCGACGGCGCCGACCTGGTCGACGCCGACGGCGACGGCCACGATTCGCTGGCCAGCGGCGGCGACGACTGCGACGATTACAATCCCCAGGCCTATCCCGGGCACGACGAGGACTGCGCCGATCCCGCCGACAACAACTGCGACGGGTTGCGCAACGAAAATTGCGGCCCGGGTACCGGCGAGGAGATTCTCATCGCCGCCGGGGATTTCAACATGGGCTACGACGGCGCCCATTTCGGCGACCAGAAGCCCGAGCACCTGGTGCACATGTCGGCCTTCGCCATCGACAAGTACGAGGTCACCGTGGCCGAGTACCGCCGCTGCGTGGCCCACGGTCCCTGTACCCTGAACGGCGTGTACGCCTACTCGATGACGGACGAAAATTACTGGTTCAACCAGGCACGCGGGCTGTACCCGGCCATCTGGATCAACCACTACCAGGCCGAGACCTACTGCCAGTGGGTGGGCAAGCACCTGCCCAGCGAGGCCCAGTGGGAAATGGCCGCCCGCGGGGCCGGCGACACCGACAACCGCTATCCCTGGGGGCCGGTGGAAACGACCACCAACTCCGAGGGCATCGTGGTACGCCAGCCCGTCTCCTGCGACCTGGCCAACCACCGCCGGCTGTGGTCGGAGGAGATGTGCGTGGGCGACACCACGCTGGTCGACGCCTATTCCGACGGCGTGAGTCCCTTCGGCCTGTTCAACATGGCCGGCAACGTGGCCGAGTGGGTGGCCGACTGGTACGCACCCGATTACTACCAGGTCTCTCCCAGCGAGGACCCTCCCGGTCCGGCCAACGGGGGCCTGCGAGTGGTGCGCGGGGGCAGCTTCGAGGATCCCGACGAGGCCATCGAGGTGGTGTTCCGTACCGCCTGGAACCCGGCAGAGCGTAACTACGCCATCGGCTTCCGCTGCGCGCGTACCCTGCCCGCACCCTGAACGCGATGCCGGTGAAAAAACCGCGGGGCCGCTGCGACTGGGCGCTGGCCAACCCGCGCCTGCGGGCCTACCACGACCGGGAATGGGGAGTTCCCCTGCACGACGACCGGCGCCTGTTCGAGTTCCTGGTGCTGGACGCCTTCCAGGCCGGCTTGAGTTGGGCCATCATCCTCGACAAGCGGGAGGATTTCCGCCGGGCCCTGGCCGGCTTCGACCCGCAACGCCTGGCCCGCTTCGACCGGCGCCGCATCGAGCGCCTGCTGCAGGATCGCCGCCTGGTACGCAACCGCCTCAAGATGGAAGCGACCGTGAACAACGCCCGGGCCTTTCTCGAGGTACAGCAGCAGTTCGGCAGCTTCGATTCCTACATCTGGCGTTTCGTGGACGGCCGTCCCCGGCAAAACCGCTTTCGCCTGTCCTCCCAGGTGCCGGCCCAGAGCCAGGAATCACGGGCCATGAGCCGGGACCTGCGGGCACGGGGGTTTTCCTTCGTGGGACCGGTCATCTGCTACGCCTTCATGCAGGCCGCCGGCCTGGTCAACGATCACCTGCTTGGTTGTTTTCGGCATCGCCAGGTGGCCCGGCTGGCCCGGACAGCGCTTCCTGCAACGGCCCGGGATTCCACTCTTTGTGACTTTTGAAGTTTGCGAAGCATGGCACCGATTCCCGCATCAGTAACCGTTCATCATGAAACCCCAACGTTGCTTCTTGCAATGTTGGGGTCTATTCGTAGTGGGTCCACATGCGAATGATCTTGACGGTCTTTTCCTTGGGGTACACCTGGTAAACCATCCGATGCTGAATGTTGATACGACGCGAGTATGCGCCTTTCAAGTCACCAACGAGCTTTTCAAAAGAGGGTGGCGATTGAAACGGGTCTTCGCACAACAAGTCGAGTATTCTTTGGGCGCGTTTTTTCAGGCCTGCGGTGCTTAGTTTCTTGGCGTCCTTTTGGGCATGCTTGGTGTAGACCAACCGCCACGTCACCATTCGAGTTCCTCAGCACATTCGTCAACGGGCGTGTTCATCCCTTCAACGATGGATTCGCGCATGCCGGGGACGGACATGAGATAGAGCGTCTCTTGAATCGCACGCCAATCCGACGCAGAAACCAAAACAGCGCTGCTGCGTTTGCCGGTGATGGTCAAGGGTTCGGAAGAATCCCCTACTTCGTCGATCAACCTGTAGAGATTGGCCCGGGCCGCACTTGCAGTGAGGGTTTTCATCCAACAACCTCCATCTCACCTTAATGGTACGCAATCACGTACGCATTGTCAAGCCATCCGAAACTGCCCATAGTCTCCCACCCGGGACTTAACGATCACCTGCTTGGTTGTTTCCGGCATCGCCAGGTGGCCCGGCTGGCCCGGGGGTGCCGGGTGTCGACCCGCCGGAGAACCGGTTGACCCATTTCTGCAGCAACTGCTGCATGTCACTGCGGCTGAAGGGCTTGCTGATGAAATCGTCCATTCCCGCTTCCAGGCAACGGTCGCGCTGTTCACCGGAGGTGTGAGCGGTCACCGCCACGATGGGGGTTCGCCTCTCCCGGCCCTGTTCCCGGCGGCGGATCTGCTCGGTGGCCCGGCATCCATCCAGCTGCGGCATCTGCTCGTCCATGAGAACCAGGGCGAAGTCGTGCCGCGAGAACAACTCCACGGCCTGCTCGCCGTCGCCGGCCTCCATCACCCGGCACCCCAGGTCTTCCAGCAGGCGCCGGGCCAGGTGGCGATTGACCGCGTTGTCATCGGCCACCAGCACCAGGGGAGAGGCAGCGAGCCGCCTGTGCCCTTTTCTCGCCACCACCTCCACCTGGCCGCCGGCCGGAACCACCGCGGCCCGCGCAGAGGATTCCCGTACCGGGGTGGCTCGTACGAACTCGATCAGGAAACGGAAGCCGCGATACCCCTCCTGCCTGTCTATCACGACCATGTTGCCACCGAGCCAGTCGACCAGTTGCCGGACCAGGGTGACGTTGATGTCCTGCTGGTCGTCAGCATCCAGCAACGGCCGAACCGCCTGCACCGGAAGGGCCACAGCCGCGGCCGAGGCCGAACGCAGGTAGACATCGAACTGCAACTGGACATCGTACTTGCCCACGCGGGCCGGGCGAACGCAGATGCACAGGGTTCCGCCGTGGCTGCGTTCACCCAGGTAATAGAGCATGTTCAACAGCAAGCGCCCCAGGGTGGCGGCATCCCCCCGGAGAGCGTCGGGAATCTCCTCGGCCAGGTCCACCTGCAGGCGCAACCCCCAGCCCTCCAGTTGTCCGGCCAGGCTGCCGGCAACGCGCTGTACCACCTGCTGCAGGGAAAAGCTCTCCCTGGTGGGGCCGGCCTGCCGATCCTCGGCCCGGGCCAGTTCCAGCACGTTGTCGACCAGGGCGGCCAGCAACCGGCCCGCGCCGCGGGCCTGTTCAACCAGTTGCCCGCGGGCGGAAGCATCCTGCTCCTGCGCCACCACGTCGATGAACCCCAGCAGGGCATGTGCCGGCACCCGCAGCTCCCGGCTCACCCAGGAGATGAATCGCGTCCGCACCTGCGAGGCGGCCTCGGCCCGGTGCAGCGCCTCCAGGCTCTCGCGCTCGGCCCGGTGCCGGGCCATCTCGTAGCGACTGATCAGAAAAGTGATCACCCCGATCGACGTCAACCAGGACATGAGCCCGTCCAGGGTCCTCTGGGGCTCGGGCACCAGGTAGGGAAAGACGAAACCGTGGTCTTCGGCCACCACCATGCCGATGACCATGACCAGCGGAGCTATCCCCCACCACAGGCCCGCCCGTCCCACCACGGTGACGGCTCCCACAGGTATTACCAGCAACAAGGACAGGTTGGGGCCGGTGAAGCCCCCGGAATAGTAGGCGCTGACCGCCAGCGTCACCACCAGCACCAGGCAGTTAAGGTGGCCGACCAGGACGATGGCCAGGCTGCGGCGCAGCAGCCACAGCAGGCCCAGTGCCAGCAGCGCCAGCCCCAACTGCCAGCAGAACAGCGGCCAGGCACCGTACATCACCTGCATGATCGCCCAGCCCAGCAGGACCGCGGCCATGGTACCGGCCGCCCAGTTGAGTACTCTGAGCTTGCGCCTTACCTCGATGGGAAGACCGGGCTGCCCGCAGGTGAGCCAGTTTTCGACGAAGGTGCTGGTCAAGTTGCCCCCGTTTTACCGGCCTCCCCGGGAAGCCAACGTTGCAGCACTTCCTGCAATTCCCTGCGCCCGAAGGGCTTGGCCAGGTAGTCGTCCATGCCGGCCTCGATACAGGCCAGGCGTTCCCGGTCCAGGGCATGGGCGGTGACGGCGACTATGGGCAAGCGTTTCCCCGGTGCCGCCGCCGCTGCACCCCGTTCCTCCAGCAGCTCGCGTATCCGCCGGGTGGCCTGCAACCCGTCCAGGTTGGGCATCTGCAGGTCCATGAGAATCAGGTCGAAATCCTCGCGGCCAACCATCTCCACGGCCTGCTGCCCGTCCTCGGCGCAGACGACCCGGCAACCCGCTTTCTCCAGCAGGGCCACGGCCAGCTTGCGACTGACGGCGTTGTCTTCCACCAGCAGCACCCGGGCGGGGTTGGCGCTACCCTCACCGGGGAAGGCGACTTCGGCAACCTGCCGCTGCTCCACCTCTCCGGCCACCTGGAAGGTCAGTTCGAAGCGGAACACGCTGCCCCGTCCCGGGGTTGACTCCACCTGCAGCCTGCCTCCCATCAACTCCACCAGCCGGCGACTGATGGCCAGTCCCAGGCCGGTACCACCGACGGTTCCATCGGCCTGGAAGAACGGCTCGAAGATCCGTTCCAGGTGCTCCTGATCGATGCCGCGGCCGGTATCACGTACCTCGAACCGCAACATTACCTTCTGCTCCCGCCGGGAAAGGCAAGACACCGACAACAGCACCTGGCCGGCCTCGGTGAATTTCACGGCGTTCGAAACCAGGTTGAGCAATACCTGGCGCAGTCGCAGGGAATCTCCCAGCAACCACTGGGGCACGTCGGGAGAGAGGCTGAAGGAGACCTCGGTGTTATGGGGACGGGCACGCTCCCCCAGCAACTCCACCACCTGTTCGAGGTCTCGGCGCAGGTGAAACACCCGGGGCACGAGTTGCAACTTGCCGGCCTCGACCCGGGAGAGATCGAGGATATCCCCCAGCACGCCCAGCAGGATGTCGGCCGAGCGGTGGGCCTGCTCGGCCAACTGCTGGCGCCGGCCCGGGTCCGGCTCGTCTTCCATCAGTTCCACCATGCCCAGTATTCCGTGCAGGGGAGTGCGGATCTCGTGGCTGATGTGAGCCACGAAGCGCGACTTGGCCAGGGAGGCCTCCTCGGCCTGCCGGCGGGCGCTCTCCAGTTCCCGGGCCGATTGCTCGAAGGCGGAATCATAATGGTAGATGAGGAAGGCCAGCACGATCGCCGTGGTCAACCAGGTGAGCACCGAATCGGTGGCCCGTTCGGACTCGGGAATGACGTTGGGAAACTGGTAGCCCTGGAGGTGCAACCACTGCATCACCACCACCACCACCACCGCGGGAACAATCCACCACAGGCCCCGGCGTCCGGACAGGGTAACCGCCCCCACCGGGATGAGCACGAACATGGAGATGTTCGCTCCCACCAGCCCGCCGCCGAACCAGTTGCCCAGGGCGATTACCAGCGTGAGCAACAGGGCCAAAACCTGGGACACGGGACCAACCACGCCGGAGCGCCGGAACATCACCAGCACCACCAGGGTGAAGGCCACGATGGCGGAAAAGAGCCACACCAGCAGCCAGGCCCGGTAGGCGATCTGCAGGGGAATCCAGGCGGCGGTACCCAGCAGCAGGATCAACCCGCCGGCGTTGGTCAAGCGCAGGCGGCGCCTGGTGGCGATATCGGCATCCCGCATCAATCCGCCACTCAAGTACCACTCGAACAGCGATCCCAGTTTTCTCTTCCAAGCTACCATCTATCAGTTCGTCCCCTGGCAGTGACGATACTGCATGCATCCAGGACAGGCAAGTATTATCACTTGCATTTTTGTCGAAAAGAGGGTTAGGAAACTCAACAATCTAACCCGGGAGGTGAACCATGCAAAAGCTGAGCACCCTGATGGTCACGCTGGCAATCGTCTCTCTGACTTCCTGCGGCGGGGGCAGTGACGGCAGCGAGCTTTCCCTCGATGACCTGGCCAGCCGGTCGGCGGCCGCCTTCTGCCAGAAGCTCTACCAGTGCTGCAACGCGGACGAGATCGCACAGATGGAGTCCAAGTACGAGTTTTCCGGGGAGTCCGGCTGCGCCGACTACTTCGCCGGCGGCATGGAGCAGTTCTTCGCCACCCCCATGCGTAATGCCGTTGCCGCCGGTCGCGGCAGCTACGACGCCGCCAAGGCCCAGGCCTGCCTGGATGCCTACCAGGCCCTCGGTTGCACCGGCAGCAACGACATGAACGACTTCTTCGACAACTGCGACAGCCCCTATAGCGGGTTGCAGGCGGCCGAGGCCGAGTGCGTAAACTCCTTCGAGTGCCAGGCCGGCCTCTACTGCAGCACCAACACCAAGACCTGCCAGGCCTTCGTCGCTGAAAACGGAACCTGTGGCACTAGCGGCGAGCCCTATTGCGGGGCCGGCCTGTACTGCGACGCCGCCGGCAACACCTGCGTGCCCCAGAAGGCCGAAAACGCCGCCTGCACGAGCACCATCGAGTGCCAGGCAGGCCTGGTCTGCGACGAGAACAGCAGCACCTGCACCGAGCCCGAGCTGGTCTGTACCGGGCAGTAATACCCGCGCCGCCCGAGCACGAGAGTGCGGCCCCGAGCCGCCAACCACGCCCCGCACCGGCACGGCCCCGTCCTCCGTTTTCTTGAACTTTCTGCAACCTGTCGTATATTCGACCCTGCAGTTGCATAAGCAACTGCGGGGTTGAAGTATTGCAGGTTGAATTGGCGAGCACCGACAGCGCTTCGCGCCACGGCGCGGGAGTTCACTTCTAATGACTTTTTCAGTTTGCGAAGCATGTTCCAGATTGATGTACCGGTACTTGGGCATCCTGAAACCCCAACGTTGCCTGCCGCAACGTTGGGGTTCTGTCTCGCTCGTCACGGTACTGCTGCTCATGCTTGGGAGCCCGCCCCGGGCCCCGGCCCGTCCCGCCACGCCCCCACTGCCCGACCTCGACGAGTACGCCGACGACGGCTTCGGCATGGATCTCAGCGCCGGCCTGCTTGCCGGCTTTTCCTACCATTCCGCCGGGGTAGGCACCGAGATCAACTTCGCCTACCCCATCCTGGCCAACGGCATCTTCGACCACCCCGTCTACCGCGACGCGCTGCACCTTTCGCTGGGTCTGGATTTCTGGCGCTTCGCCTGGGACGAGGCCGGCAACTCGGTGGAGGTGATGTACTTCGCTCCCAACTTCGGCCTGCGCTATGCCATCTACCTGCTCGATACCCTGGCTCCCTATGTCTGGCTGCGCATCGGCCCCGCCCTGGCCCGGGCCGACGGCACCAGCGGTTCGACCCGCCTGTACTGGAGCACCGGCGCCGGGGTGATGTGGGACTTGCTCGACTGGCTCTCCGTGCGTGGGGAATTCGACTGGGGGCGTTTCCGCGACACCCTGCGGGTGGGATTGCTGGTGAGGTTCTAGGCCGCCCTCGTCAAGGCCGTCCCGAGGTGAGCCTGGTCAACTCGTCCTCGCCCAGCTTCTTCTTGCCCTGCGGACCCACTTCCAGTGCCAGGTTCCTGCCCACCACCACCAGCACCCGCCGGCCCAGGGAGAGAACCTGCTTGAGCCTGGCAGAGCGGCGGATCAGCTCGAAGTAGGCCTCCGACAGGTACTTGACCTTGATGACCTTCATGCCGGCTTTGTAGCCCAGGTCGCGCCACACCCCGGCCTGCCAGCGGAAGGAACGGCCGGCGGCGTAGCGGATGCCGCCCATCTCGTCGTCATCGTCACGCGGGGCCTGGGCCTGCTTCAAATCCTTGACCGACTCGGCCATGGTAACGCCGTCGAGACCGCTCTCCGCCTCCAGGGCCTTCTTCTCGGCGGCGAAGACCTTGAACTTGGCCCGGGTGCGGGCGCTTCCGCGGGGCGCTGCCATCCCGCCGCCAATCGGTGCGGCCGTCGCCGGGGCGGAGGCCTCCCGCCGACCCCGGCTGGCGCGGGGAATCATGGGCGGCCGGGGCCGGGGCCGGGGCCGGTTGTGGGCCACCCGCGGCTGGTCTTCCACCACCAGGTAGGAGGTGTAGGGGGTGACGATGCCGTAGCGCTTCGACAGCCGGACCACCTCGTTCACCAGTTCCCGGCGCTCGCCGTTGAGGCGGATGTTCTCCAGCAGGTAGCCCACCCGGCGGGTGGCCCACAGGCGGGGAATGAAGTCGTTGTCGTCCTGGCGCGCGGGAAAGGCGGCCTCGAAGACGAAGGTCTGGCTCTTGCCGGCCAGCTTGCCGGTGAGCTTGATGGCACTGTGTCCCTGGCCGCGGTAGCGGCCGAAGGCAATCACCTGGCTGCCCTTGAAGAGATCGGGCAGCCGGCGGGGCATGAGCTGGGAGACGTGGATGGAGCCGAAATCCAGTTCCAGGTCGGTCATCACCGGGTGCGAGATCTTGTCGTAGAAGGCCGCCACCTCCCGCTCGATCTGCTTGCCGGGCTTGACGTAGGTGGCCTGGGCCCGGTTGCGGCTGGCGATCTCGTCGAGCAGCTTGGTATTGATCTCCTGGCCGATGCCGAAGACGAAAATCTTGGCCCCGTGGCGGTTGAGCCGGTCGACGTGCTTGACGATACGCTTGGGACCGGTCTCGCCCACGGTGGGATAACCATCGGTGAGGAAGACCACGATGCGGGGGCCGGCCTGCCGTCCTCCGCCGGCCAGGGCCGCCGCCAGGGCCTCGTCGATGGCGGTTCCCCCGGCCGCTTCCAGGCGCTTGACGAAGCGCTGCGCCCGGGCGATGTTCTGCTTGGAGGCCGACAGCGGGTGCTTGCTGAAAGCCTCCACGTCGGTGGAAAAGCGCACGATGTTGAACAGGTCATCGGGGTTGAGCCGCTCCAGGCAGTAGCGCAGGGCGGCCCGGGCGTGGCGCATCTTGGGCCCGGCCATGGAACCGGAGGTGTCGATGACGAAGGTGATCTGCTTGCCGATGATCTCGCGCTCGCGCAGCTCGCTGGAGGGCGAGGCCATGAGCATGAAAAAGCCCGGCTCGCCCGGAGTGCGATGCGCCAGCAGGTTGAGCCCCACCTTCTTGTCGCTGACGGTGTAGAGCAGCTCGAAATCGCGATCCAGCGCGGCGGCCATGGCCTCCAGGCCGGCCACGGCGTGGTGATCGTCGCGCTTGCGCTGGTAGATGGAATGGCTGGGTGAGTAGATGGTCTTGATGGGGGTCTTGGACTCGATCTTCACCGAGAGGGTGAAGTCCTGCAGGGTGCGGGCCGAGGCCCGGTCGGTGCGCATGGGATAGACGTACTTGACCAGTCCTCCCTGGTACTCGAGCACCTGCTGGAAGACGATCTCTATCTTCTGCTCGCCGCGGCGCGGAACCGGGTAGACGCGGCAGCGGAACAGGTCGTGATCCAGGTACTCCAGCAGGCCGGGATCGCGCATGCGGCGCACGATGCCCTCGTAGATGTTGCGGGCGCGGTTGCGCTCCAGGATCTCTCCCTTGGTGCGCTTGCCGTTGATGGTCAGGTAGAAGTCCGAGACCGTGGCCCCGCGCGGCAGGGGGAAGATGTAGGTGGCTTCCAGGTCGCGGCCGGTGTTGTTGACGAACACCTGCTCCACCCGCGTCACCGCCGCCCGGTCGTGAATGGTCACCTGGGCACGGTGGTACTTGATGGCCAGGGGCTGGTAGGAGCGGTTGGTGGGCACCAGCAGCCCCACCGCCCCCGCCGGGGCCGCCAACAGGACCAACGACAGCGCCAGTACCGTGTTTTTCATGGTTATTTTCATGTCGACCTCCCGTGTTCGTGCAACCTGCGAGTCAGGCAACTGCAGCTATGGACGGAACCGGGGCGGGTTGGATCTACCCCCCCCGGACATTTCAGTCTTCCCGGGACAGTGGCTGGCAGGCCCGTCGCAGCCAGCCGGCCACTTCCGGTTCGAGGTCTTCGGCCAGGCGCTCCTCGACCAGGCGGTGATAGGCGTCGACCTGCTCGATCTCCTCGTCTGTTAGCAGGCCGGTGTCGATGAGCCGGCGTTCGTACGGGCACAGGGTCAAGGGCTCGAAGCCCAGGAAGGAGCCGAATTCGTTCTCCCCCCGCTCCACCACCACCGCCAGGTTCTCGATGCGCACCCCGAAGCGGTCGGCCAGGTAGATTCCCGGCTCGATGGACAGCACGTTGCCCGCCTGCAGGGGCTCCAGCACCTTGCGGGCCGAGACGCTGAAGGGCCCCTCGTGCACGCACAGCGCCGCCCCCACCCCGTGGCCGGTGCCGTGACCGTAGTGCATGCCGGCCTGCCAGATCACCGAGCGGGCGATGACATCGAGCTGGTAGCCATCGGCACCACGCAGGAACACCGCCCGCGAAAGGGCCAGGTGGGCCTTGAGCACCTGGGTGTAGACATGGCGTTGCTGCTGGCTGGGTTTTGCCAGGGCGTAGGTGCGGGTGACGTCGGTGGTACCGAAGGGATACTGGGCCCCGCAGTCCACCAGCAGGAGGCCGTCGGCCCCGAAGGAACGATTGCTGGCCCGGTCCACCTCGTAGTGCACGATGGCCCCGTTGGGACCCCAGGCGGCGATGGTGGAAAAGCTGGGAAAGAGGTAGTCGGGATTCTCCGCTCGCAGCGACTCGATCTTGTCCACCACCGCCAGCTCGTCGAGTTGTCCCCGGGCCAGGCTGTTGTCCAGCCAGTGGCCGAAGCGGGCCAGCACCAGCCCCTCGAGGTGATGGGCCCGGCGCATGCCGGCGATCTCGGCGTCGTTCTTGCGCGCCTTCCAGGCCGCTACCGGGCTGGGGGCAACGATGAGCTCGGCCCCGGCCCCTTCGGCCAGGGAAGCCATCCGCTGGCTGGCCGAGGCGGGGTCCAGCCACAGGCCGGTTCCCCGGCTACCCAGCTGCTCCAGGGCCGCTTCCACCTGCTGGTAGGGGCGCAGTTCCACCTCTCCCGGCAAGGCCTCGCGGGCGGCGGCCGGGAAGCGCTCCGGGGCGCTGAACAACGTGGCCCGCTGTTGCTCCACCAGCAGGTAGGCCAGGAACACCGGGTTGTGGGCGATATCGGCCCCGCGCAGGTTGAGCAGCCAGGCAATCTCGTCCAGGGCACACACCAGCGTGGCCCCGGCCCGGTGCTGCTCCATGCTTTCGCGCAGGCCGGCCAGCTTCTCCGCGGCGCTGGTGCCGGCGAACTCCAGCGGCTGCGCCCGTACCGGCTCGGCGGGTGCGGCCGGCCGGGCGTCGCCCCACACCTGGTCCACCAGGTCGGGAAAGACGGCCACCACTTCCAGGCCCGCCTCCCGCAGCAAGGTTTCCACCCGGCGCCATTCCCCCAGGGAAAACACCTCCGGGTTCATGCCCACCCGGGCACCCCGGTCGAGTTGTCCCGCCAGCCACTGCGGCCAGTCCGGAACTCCTTCCTCTCCCATCTTGAACAGTTCGATCCCGCTGCCGGCCAGTTGCTGCCCGGCCTGGAGGAAGTAACGGGAATCGGTCCACAGGCCGGCCTGCCGGGCAGCCACCACCACCGTACCGGCGGAGCCGTCGAAGCCGGAGATGAAGGCCCGCCGCCGCCAGCGCGGTGCCACGTACTCGCTCTGGTGGGGATCGGCGCTGGGCACCACCCAGGCGGCCAACCCCCGTTCCTCTAGCAGGCGCCTCAGCGCGGCGATTCGCTGGGAAACATCCATGTCCTGTACCTCCTTCCCCGGCCGGCCCGGTCAGTCGCTGCCGGCCAGCAGGCGCTGGTAGTGGTTGATCAGGCCGCTGGTGGAAGCATCGTGGCCGGATAGCGGCATTTCACCCTCGATCTCGGAGAGAATGACCCCGGCCAGTTGCTTGCCCAGCTCAACGCCCCACTGGTCGAAGGAGTTGATGTTCCAGATTATCCCCTGGCAGAAGATCTTGTGTTCGTACAGGGCCATCAACTTGCCCAGGGTGGCCGGGTCGAGCCGGCGTGCCAGGATGGAGGTGGTGGGCCGGTTGCCGGGAAAGGTTCGCTGCGGGGCCAGGCGCTCGATGTCTTTCTCCGCCAGTCCCTGCTGCCGTAACAGGTCACGCACCTGCTCCCGGCTGCGGCCGTTCATCAGGGCCTCGGTCTGGGCAAAGAAGTTGGCCAGCAGGATGCGCTGGTGCCGCCCGCCGGCCAGGGGATAGTCGCTTTCGGCGAAGGCGATGAAATCGGCCGGCACCAGGCGGGTTCCCTGGTGCAGCAACTGGTAGAAGGCATGCTGTCCGTTGGTGCCGGGCTCGCCCCAGATGACGGGACCGGTCTGGTAGCCGTCGATGAACCGGCCCTGGCGATCACAGGACTTGCCGTTGCTCTCCATGTCCCCCTGCTGGAAATAGGCGGAAAAGCGCCTCAGCAAGCGGTGATAGGGCAGGATGGCGTGGGTCTCGGCACCGAGGAAGTCGATGTACCAGATACCCAGCAGGGCCATGATCAGGGGAATGTTGCGCTCGGGCGGCTGGCTGCAGAAGTGCTCGTCCACCCGCCGGGCCCCGGCCAGCAAGGCCCGGAAGTTGTCCATGCCCACCAGCAAGGCCACCGGCAGGCCGATGGCCGACCATACCGAGTAGCGCCCTCCCACCCAGTCCCAGAACTCGAACATGTTGTCCGGGTCGATGCCGAACTCCACCACCCGCTGGCGGTTGCTGGATACGGCCACGAAGTGACTGGCCACGGCCCGCTCGTCGCCCAGGCGCTCCACCAGCCAGCTCCGGGCGGTGCCGGCGTTGGTGAGCGTCTCCTGGGTGGAGAAGGTCTTGGAGGCCACCACGAACAGGACGGTCTCCGCCTCCAGCCCGGCGAGTACACCACCCAGGTCGGCCCCGTCGATGTTGGAGACGAAATGGGCCCTCAGGCCCGCTTTCCAGTACGGGCGCAGGGCCTCGGTCACCATGGCCGGTCCCAGGTCGGAACCGCCGATGCCGATGTTGACGACATCGCGGATGGGCCGGCCGGTGAAGCCCAGGTGCCGGCCCTGGTGCACCCGGCCGACGAACTCGTCCATGCGCTGCAGCACCTCGCGCACCCCGGGCATGACGTCGCGGCCATCGACCAGGATGGGTCCGCCGTCGAGGTTGCGCAGGGCCACGTGCAGCACCGCCCGCTGCTCGGTGAAGTTGATCTTCTCCCCCGTAAACATGCGCCGGCGCCACTCGGCGACCTGGGCCTGCCGGGCCAGGGCGAACAGCAACTCCATGGTACGTTCGTCGACCAGGTGCTTGGAGTAATCGAAGAGTATGTCATCGAGCTCCAGCGAAAAGCGCCGGAAACGTTGTGGATCATCCGCGAACATATCGGCGATTCGCCGGCCGCGCATCTTCCTGCTGTGGGCCGCCAACTCCTGCCAGGCGGGAAGCTCGGTGGGTGCCGGCATGAAAACACCTCCCGGGTGGTGGGTCTGCCACCCCGGTATACCGCCCCCCCCGGTGGCGGGTAAACAATTATTTCGCCGGCTGGATGGAGATGGTGTTGCCGGCGGAGTAGGCGGCGAACTCGGGAGCGTACATGGGCTGCACCGTGGCCGGGGCCACCTTGAAGGTGCCGGCCACGGCCGCCCGCAGCCGGTACTTGAAGGGATACTCGCCCTGGGGCAGGCGCTCGAAGAAGAAGTTGGTGCCGCTGTCACGCACTTCCTCGTACCAGTAGACACCCAGCGCCCAGCGGTGCCGCGAGCGCAGGCTGACCGGTTCGCAGCCGGCCGGGCGCGGGTCGCGCAGGTGCACGTAGCCCGCCGGGTGCTTGGCCCGGAGGGAAATGTGTACCTCGAGCTCGTCGCCCACCTCGATGCGTTCGCCGTCGGCCAGCGGCCGCAGCACCACCTCCCGGCCCGTCTTCACCCGCCGGAAGTACTCGCGCCTGACCTGCAGCAGGTCCCCGCGCGCCTCGGCCGGCAGTTTCTCGGTGGAAAAGTGCCAGGTCGCCGAGGCGAACATCATCCCCCGCGAGCGGTTTTCCACCTCCACCGTCGCCTGCTTCCGTGCATCCAGCCGCGGCGGCGCGATCACCAGCTGGTTGGACTTGCCGGTGTACTCGTCCGGCCTAAACAGGTAATCCTTGACCAGGTCGCCCACCTTCACCCGGGCCCGCTGCTGCCGGCCCAGCTGTCCCGTCTTCTTCAGGTAGTGCGCCAGCGAGTACACCACCTCGGCGGTGGCCTTGGTCGACTTCCAGTGGTTGAGCTTCTTGTTCAGGAACAACCACTGCACCAGCCCCTCCAGTTTCTCGTCCCGGGGATCGATCTCCATCTCCACCCGTACCGCCAGCGCATGGGTCTCGATGCTGTCGTTGTACCACAACCAGCCCCGGTCTTCCGGTGCCCAGGAGGTGCCCGTGTCCGGGTCGCTGTGCGCCGAGTCCATCACGCTGGCCCACACCAGCCGGGCATCCCGCCCGCGTCCCATGCGCTTGAGCGTCAGCGCCAGGTAGCCCTTGAGCAGGGGCGCGTGCTCCTTCCAGTGCTTGAAGGAGAAATCCAGCATGCGCTGGCGCTCGGCGTCGCTGAACATTTCTCCCCACCAGCTGGCATCCGGGTAGTTCGACAGCACGTAGTTGAGAAAGGTAATCTCCTCCCAGCACAGGTCTTCCTCCAGGCACTCCCGCACCAGGTGATCGAGGTAGTGGCGCTTTTCATAGCGCCAGGCTCGCTTGACCATCCCCTTGGGCACCTCCACTCCGAACTCCAGGCCCTTGGAAAAGCCGTACAGCAGGTAAAGCGTCATGTAGGGGCTGGGCGGCCCGCCCGGGAACCAGGGAAATCCCCCGGAAGAAGTCTGGGCCTTCTTGAGCTTGGCCAGCGTCACCAGCCGGTGCGCCCGGGCCACCTCGGGAACCAGTATCTTCACCAGGTCCTTCCCGGGGACACCCCCTCCCTGGGACTCCACCAGCCAGGGCGTCTCCTCCAGCGCCAGCTTGCGGTTGGCATCGGGCCGGTCGAAGCTCTCGTACTGCGTGCGCCGCCGGCCCAGCTTCCTGCCCAGCCGTTCGAGAGCCGGGTACCTGGCGTACAGCGAGGCCATGATCCCCGCCGACAAGAACCGGTTCAGCAACTGCTCGGTGCACTCGTAGGGGTAGTTCACCAGGTAGGGCACCGCCGCCAGCACGCTGTAGAACAGCTGCGCATCCAGCGTCACCACCAGCTGCTCGTCGATGCGGCTGGGATCGTCGCTGCGCTCCATGTCGGCAAAGTGCAACCGCCGGAGCTGCCCGCCCTTCACCGTCACGAAGCGCGACTGCATCAGGTGCATGCGCCCGGGAAGCAGCGGCAGCGGCCGCAGCTCCCCGTCCGAAAACGCCCCCGCCCGGGCCACCACCCGCACCGCCACCTGCCCCACCCGCACCGGGGCCTTGACCACGAACACCTCGCTGCTGCTGCCCCCGGGCTCGACCGAAAACTTCCGCCGCGCCCGGCCCGGCTGCAACCCGAACTCGTCCAGCAGGCTTCGCTCCGTGGCCGGGTCGATGATGTCGAACTGCAGCTCGCCGGCCAGCTTGCTCTCCCCGGCGTTCTGCACCACCACCTTGAGTTCGGCCCGGTCGCCCTCGCGCAGGAATCGCGGCAGGTAGGGCCGCACCATCAGCTCCTTGACGGAACGGGCTTCTTTTTTCAGCGATCCGCTCGAAAGATCGCGGGTGATGGCATGTACCCACACGTTCCAGGCCGTCACCGAGTCCGGCACTTCAAAGCGCAGCTCCACCGTGCCGTCGGCCCCCGTCACCAGCTGCGGCTGGAAAAACGCCGTTTCCGAAAAATCCTGCCGCAACTGCACCGGCGCCGGGGCCGGGGCGGGAGGTGAACCGGCCGCCGCCCCGTTGAGGACCATTCTCTTGTCCTTGCTGGGTGCGCTGCCGGCGGCTGCCAGCCTCCCGGTGACCTTCTCCCCTGCCTGGGCTACCTCATCGAGGACCACGTCCCCCCGGGAAGCCCGCGGCGCCTCCGTGGGCAGGGCCATGCCCCGCTTCCGCAAGAGCCGTCCGCCGCCGCCGTAGCCGATACCGCCAATGCCGTAACCGGAAAGCAGCGCCAGTCGGCTCCGGCGCAGTTGCGGGAATTTCCCGGGCCGCGGGAACCCGGAGCTGCGCACCCAGCTCTGCCGCGCCTGGTACAGGCTGGCGCGCAGCGAGGCCGTGTTCATGAAGCTCGGGAACAGCGACAATGCCGACGGCGGGTTGTGCGGCGCGAAGATGTCCAGCGAGCGGTCGTACATGTAGGCCAGTACTTCCGCCCCGGCCACGGCGCTGTCCTTCCCCGCCGGGCCGGTGACCTTCACCGTCCAGCTCTCCCGCTGGCCCGGCCGCAGCCGGTCCCGGAAGGTCGCGAACGACACCTTCAGCTCGTGGTTGTCCCAGGGCACCATGACGCTTCCCTGGTTGGCGAGGTACTGGTGATCCCGCACCGCGAACACGGTGATGCCGTAACCGCCGCGGTCGCCCTCGCCCACCGGCAGCTCGATGAGGCCGCGGTCACGTCCCGCCCGCAGCAGCCGCCGCTCGGTGCGCTTGCCGTCGCGCCAGAACTCCACCACCAGCACCTGATCCGGCAGGCCGGAATGCACCAGGAACCGCGCCTGCTCTCCCACCTTCACCGTTCCCAGTTCCTGGGCGAAGTACAGCGGCAGCTTCAGCTCCAGTCCCTCGCCGGCCACCACCAGCTCGCGCTGGGTGCTGAACTCCTTGCCGAAGGCATCCCTGGTGCGGTAACGCAGGCGGTAGGCTCCGGGACGCAAGGCCGGCAACTGGAACTCCGCCTGTCCCTTCTCGTCGTGAGTCAAGCGCCCCCCGGCCAGGCGCTTGCCGTCGGCCCAGCCGTACAGCACCGCCTGGGCGCTGTAGTTCGGCCGCCAGCGCTCCCGCTGCCGGTCCCCGCGCGTGGCAAAACCCCGGTCCTGCTGCACTCCCGGCGGCTCCGGCAGGGGCTGTGCGGCCGGCAACTTCGTCTCGGCCGGCTGCCGCAGCCGGTACAGTTCCCACCTGCCCACCCCCGGTGCCGCCGCCCCGCCGAGGTTGCTGCGCTGCACCTTCACCTTCTCGGGCCGCCCCGCCAGCAAGAACCCCTTTTCCAGCACAAAGCGCCCCTCCACCGCCACGAACCCCAGCCGGAAGCTCCGCTGCGCCGTGCGCGTCTCTCCGCCCTCGTCGGTGACTTCCGCGCTCAGGCGGTAGTTGTAGCTGATACCCGTGTCCGCCAGCCGCTCGTCGGCCCGGGGCACGAACTCCACCGCGAACTTCCCCTCCTCGTCCAGCCGGGCCGTCCCCGTGGCCACCACCTGGCTCTGCGCCACCGCCGACCCGTACCACCAGCCCCACCACCAGGGATACAAGGGCGTGCGCTCCACCCGC
>Ga0190359_1000672_pt1 | contig 22774 bp, 13 predicted proteins | sample 48721823_MG_FD_161269 | JGI IMG/M metagenome (GOLD analysis project Ga0190359, IMG submission 161269) | Hydrothermal vent microbial mat bacterial communities from Southern Trench, Guaymas Basin, Mexico - 4872-18-2-3_MG | ecosystem: Environmental > Aquatic > Marine > Hydrothermal vents >... | reverse complement strand
CAGAAATTTTACAGGCAAACAGGGAAAAGGCGAAGTCTATCTTGCTTCTCCTGCAACAGTAGCTGCATCTGCAGTAAGCGGAGTTATTACTACATCTTATCAGATTCCTGATAAGCCTGCAGTGTTTAAACCGTCAGGAAAGTCTTACACGGAAAATGCAGTTAAGCCTGCTCAGGAGGGAAAGAAGAGACCTGTGGAAATAAAAGGCAGAGTCTGGGTTATTGATAAAGACAACATTGACACTGATATGATTTTCCACAACAGATATCTCTCAATAACAGATATTAAAGAAATGGGGCAGTACACTTTTGATAATCTCAAAGGCTGGGAGGATTTTGCAAAAAAAGCAGAACCAGGAGACATCGTTGTAACTGGCTCCAACTTCGGTGCAGGCTCTTCACGCCAGCAGGCTGTTGACTGTTTTGCCAGTCTGGGAATAGGAGCAATTGTGGCAAAGTCATTTGGTGCTATTTATGAAAGAAATGCAATCAACTCCGGATTCCCCATAATTACATTTGATTTGATAGAAAAAGGCATTGAAAACGGAGAGGTTATAACCGTTAATTTTGAAACAGGAAGAATAAAAAGAGAAAAAACAGGGGAAGAGATAGAGGCCGTGCCTTTTTCAGATGTTCAGATGGATATCTATCAAAAGGGCGGGCTGCTGAGGTAGGGTTGGCTGTGGAATGGGCAATAAAGAAGGATAAAGGGTGACAAAATAAAAAGGATAAAGGATAAAGGATAAGAAAAAAGACAAAAGACAAAAAAATAAGGGTAAAACGTTTATCTGAAAATCTCCGCGCTTGATGATACTATTGGGTTGTTATTCCTGTCCCGATTCTTTTTATAAGAATATAATAATAGAAGAAAGTCGGGAGAAAACCATGGGCAGCAGGGTAGTTGAAAACGTTATGTCAGAGAAATAAAAAACTCTGGATTCCCGCTGGAGTTTACCCCGCACTTGATGCGGGGCGGGAATGACATACGGGATAGTGTTCTTTTCACTTTTTTGTCTTTTCCGTCCTGATTCTATTTATAAGAATATAATAATAATCGGGATGGATTCAGAAGCGCAGTATATCATTTAAAATTGAGTATAAACAAAAAAAGGAGCAGGCATAATGGGCATGACATTTGCCGAAAAGGTTCTTGCCGTAAAATCGGGGAATAAAGAAGTTGTTCCGGGGCAGATTGTAACTGTTAAACCTGACCATCTTCTGACCCACGATAACACGTCGGCAATAATCGGGAAAATAAGCGACGAACTTGACAAATACGGAGTAGTGAGAGATGATCTGTCAATTATTGTGCTTGATCATGTTATTCCTGCAGCATCAGAGAAAAATGCGGCAGGGCATAAAAAAATCCGTTCATTTGTTAAAGAGCATCATCTGAAAAATTTTTTTGATGTAGGAGAAGGTATCTGCCACCAGATTGTTTATGAAAAAGGATTTGCAAAACCGGGATCAATTGTGCTTGGTTCGGATTCCCACACCTGCTCTTACGGTGCTGTAGGCGCTTTCGCATCAGGTATTGACAGAACTGAAGCTGCGTCAATTATGCTTACAGGCGAGACCTGGCTTAAGGTTCCGCCCACAATAAAAATAACATTAAAAGGCAGTCTGAAATATCCGGCATCTGCAAAAGATCTTATTCTTACTATTATAGGTACAATCAGCGCAGACGGAGCAGGATACAAAGCTGTTGAGTTTCACGGAGATGTGAGCAGTCTTTCAATGGATGAGAGATTTACAATTGCCAACATGGGCGTTGAAATGGGTGCAAAGGTTACTGTGTTCCCTGTTGACGAGACTGCAAAAGAGTTCTTTTCATCAAATAACATCTCCTTTTCACAGAATGATGCAGTTTGGGCAGATCCTGATGCTGAGTACGAAAGGGAGCTGACCTTTAATCTTGATGAAATTAAACCTGTGGTTGCGGCTCCTCATACTGTTGACAATCTGAAATCCATAAAAGATGTTGAGGGAACTCCCATTGACCAGTGCTTTATAGGTACATGCACAAACGGGAGGCTTTCAGATATTAAAATTGCAGCATCAATTCTTAAAGGCAAAAAAATATCTCCTGATACAAGACTCCTGATTTTGCCTGCTTCAAGAAAGATATTAAGAGAAGCCATGGCAAAGGGTTACATTGATACGTTAATTGAAGCGGGAGCTCTGCTTCTGCCTCCAGGGTGCGGCCCGTGTCTTGGCGCACATCAGGGAGCTCTTGCTCCGGGAGAGAAATGTCTTTCAACTGCAAACCGTAATTTTAAAGGCAGAATGGGATGTAAAGAGGCGGAGATTTTTCTTGCTTCTCCTGCTACTGTTGCGGTTTCTGCAATTTACGGCAAGATAACAGATCCCGGAAAGGAGGCAGAGTGATGCGTGTCTGGAAATACGGAGATGATATAAATACAGATATGCTTTTCCCCGGCAAATATACTTATACCTGTTCCACTGTTGAGGAGATAAAACCTCACCTTCTTGAAGATCTTGATACTGAATTTGCATCAAATGTGCAAAAAGGGGATTTTATTTTTGCAGGCAAAAACTTCGGGTGCGGATCCTCCCGTGAGCAGCCTGCGCTGGGACTTAAAGCAGTGGGAATAAGAGCGGTTGTTGCAGAGAGCTTTTCAAGAATATTTTTCAGAGCTTCCATAAATCAGGGTCTGCTTCTTATTGAAAGTCCGGAAGCAGTACGCAGTTATTCTGCAGGAGATGAGGTTGATGTTGACCCTGTTGAAGGAAAAATTTATGTAGGTGATAAAACTTTCTCATTTCCAAAGCTGCCTCCTGAAATGCTGGAAATTATTGAAGCCGGAGGACTGCTTGCTTATACAAAAAAGAAACTTGAAACAAGAAAAAATTAACATAACTATCCTGAACTAACAGAGGTAATTATGCGTTTATACGAGAATGAAGCAAAAAAGATTTTTGAAAGAGAGGGGATACCTGTTCCCCGCCAGTTTGGTATTATCTGTAAACCGGAACAGATAAAAGAGGCTGATGTAGATTTTCCCCTTATGATTAAATCTCTTGTGTTAATAGGAGGCAGGGGTAAAGCAGGAGGTATTAAGAAAGCTGACAATATTGATGATGCTGTTTTAAAAGCAGACAAAATGCTGGGCATGAAACTTCGGGATTATGTTGTTGATATGCTTATGCTGGAGCAGGCAGTTGAAGAGATCGGAGCATGCTACATTGGTGTTACAATGAATCCTGCGACGTACAACAACATTATTATGGTAAGCGCTTCAGGCGGGATGGATATTGAAACAGTGGCAAGAGAAAACCCCGAAGCAATATTAAAAATTGAACTTCCGGATAATGATAAAACACTGCCTGACGAGACAGCAAATCAACTATCTGAATTTCTTCAAAAAGGACTGGAAAAAGCAGGAGATCAAAAAGAAGCTTTAAAAGATGTAATTACAAAGGTTTACAATACATTTCAGAAATATGACTGCAAGGTAACGGAAATTAATCCGCTTATTCTTACTCCAGGCGGGCCTGTTGCAGCAGATGCAAAAATCGTTCTTGATGACAATGCATTGTTCCGCCAGAAGGAACTTTTCACATTCCTCGGCATAAAAGACGTGCGCAACGATGTATCTGAACCTACAAAGAATGAGGCGCGTGCACGAAAAGCAGGGTTCCCCTATGTTGACCTTCTGCCGGAAGGCGCAGAAAAAGATCCTGACAAGCTCTATGTGGGAATTGTTCCCGGAGGAGCAGGTTACGGCATTTTTTCCATTGACGAAGTTGCCAATGTGGGAGAAAGATTTTTTAACGGAAAAGTAGTGCCTGTGAACTTTATGGATTCAGGAGGAGGCCCTTCTCTTGACAAGGTGGCGGAGATGTTTCATCTGCTAATGGATTATGAAATTGTGGATTTGATAATTACGTCCAGGTTCGGAGGAATTTCGAGCTGTGATACTTTTATACGCGGCCTGATAAAATGTTTCCGTGACAGATATAAAGACGGAAGGCGTATAGTGCCTGTTTACGGCCGTATGGTGGGAACAGACCTGCCAAGCGCAAGAGAGTTCTTAAGTAAAGCAAAGGTCGAAACTCCTGAAGAACTGAAAGACATGGAGATTATAGTCGGCAATCAGACTATTATGGCGGAAGTGATACGCCAGGGAATTGAAGAGGCTTTTAAAAGAAAATCAATGTAAAATTTTCTGCGATTTTATACACAGGAAAGGATAACAGAGATGAAAGACAGAATTAATGCTGCCGAGGGCATGCTTTTTTATATTGTAAAAAAAATCCGGCCTGATCTGGCTGAAAAAATAAAAGAGACCGGCAAACTGGAAACCATGATTATAGGCCTGGGCGGACAGGGTACAAAACATGCAGGGCTTATGAACGATTTCGGAACTACAGTATCAGCCGGTGTTGCTCCCGGCAAGGGAGGCACAAGGGTTCATGAGGTTATCCCTGTTTACAACACAGTAAAGGAGGCTCTTGACGAGCATCCTTCCATAGTTGCTGCAAGTATCTGGCGGCACTATTCAACTGCAAAAGAGGCTGCAATTGAGGCTATTGAAGCGGGAATACCTCTTGTTGTTCTTATTTCCGAATTCATACCTTTAAAAGACGTGAGAGATATTCTTGTTGCTGCACGCCGCAAGGGAACTCTTCTTATAGGAGGGAACACACCAGGCCTTATTTTCCCCCCCGAACGTATAAAGATTGGTATGCTGCCTGACGTGTTCTATCCGGAAGAAAAATCTCCCGGAGAGTTCGGCTCAAAAGGTGTAACAATTATTTCCCGCTCAGGAGCTATTCTCTACCACATGAGTGATGCAATGGCAAGTGTGGGAATTGCACAGAATGCTGTAATCGGAGTCGGAGGCGACGGTGCAATTGGATCAACTTTTAAAGATCTTGTGCCTCTGGCAATGGGTTATGAAAATACGGATCTTGTTGTTGTTGCAGGGGAAATAGGCGGGTGTATGGAAGAGATGCTTGCAGAGGATATAAAAAATTATCCTGAGAAATATCCCAAACCTATTGTGGCTTTAATCTCAGGAGCCCACGCTCCCGAAGGCAAGACAATGGGGCACGCAGGTGCAATTGTAACGCCAGGGCAGGAGACAGGTACGTTCAGGTCCAAAAAAGCTGCACTGGAATCTGCAGGAGTAACAGTTGTAAACAGCCAGTACGATCTTATTGAAGCTGTAAAGGAGAAACTGGGATCAAAACGCTATTTTGATCCTGAAAGATACTATTCGAAAATGAGAAAGATATGGGAAGCGCCTCCTCCAAAACCGTCCTGGGGAACTCTGATTACAAAGGTTGAGCCCAATAATCTTGTTGTAAGAGGGTATAAACTTCAGGATATTATAAAGTACGGAGATCTGATTTCTGCTGCCCATCTTATAGTTGACGGCGAGCTTCCCTCTTCCGACGAGAAAAAACGGCTTAACAAAATAGCAGTTGATGCGGCAGGCAGAGATGTACCGGAGGTTTATAGAAATCCCAAGGAGGATATTTCAAAAACTCTTCAAAAGTATATTCTTAATGATGAAGAGCTTGCTAATTTTAATCCTCAGGGCAAGAAGGCTCAGGTTGATAAAACTATGTTTGCCCTGGGACGTTTTGCAGCTTATCTTGCTTCAATTCACGGCCACAATTCTGTTATCAAAGAGAGCGACAAGGAAGAAACATTCACCAATCTGATATACAGGGCAATTACAGGCAAGAAAGAGGTGAATACCAGTCATGCACGTATGTTTGAGACAATGATTGTTGCTTCTATTGATCATGGTGTTACACCTCCCTCTGCACAAGCAACTTTAATTGCAGCAACTGTAAGAGCCTCGTATGAAGTTGCTCTGGCCCACGGTGTGGGAGCGATAACGGATGTGCACGGCGGAGCAGGAGAAAAAGCAGCAGAGTTTTTCCGCAGGTGTGTTGAGCTTGCGCAAAAAGAGGCTCTTCCAATCAAACAGGCCACAAAGAAAATTATGGAACAGTATATAAATTCCGGTAAGCGGATTGAGGGTATGGGACACAGAGTCCACACTAAAGATCCGAGAAGAGATGCTTTGTGGAACGCTGCAGAGGAGCTGGGAATTTCCGGCAGCAGTGTTGAGGTCTCAAAAATAGCAGGTGAGATTTTCCGTCAGGTAAGGGGTATGAATCTCCCCATAAATGTTGACGGAGTGATAGGTGCTATTATTGCAGATATGGGTTATGATGCAACACTTGCAAAAGCCTTCTTTATTTTCGGGCGTGTGTGCGGTCTTTCCGCTCACTATTTTGAGGAGATTATTACTCAATCTCCTATGCGCAGAATCAATTTTGCGCAGGTTGTATACAAAGGCCCGGAGGAGAGAGAGTTTATTAGTGAATAGTGAACTCTTCGACTTCGCTCAGGGTACGGATCAGCAACAAAGTGAATAGTGAATAGGTTCGGGGTGGTGTTAATTATCTTAAACGTCTTGTTATGAGAGTGAGAAAAAATTTTAAATGTTGAATGTTGAATTTTGAATTAGAAGATAAAGAAGTTTTGAATTTTACCTCTGTCACAAGTTGAACTTGTGGCAGAGGTTTTTTTAATTTCAGAGAAAAAATCGACTCTGTCATTTCTATTTTACTGCAGAGATTTGCATTAAAAAAAACGCGCCTCTCCAAAAAAAGGAAAAGAATATTTCGTCCCTCTACGGGACTCAGGATTTTGTCAGCAAAAATAATGTCACCCTTTCAGGGTTAAAAATATTTTATTTAAACAAATTCTACAATCCTTACACCCCTTCGGGGTTAAAGATAAAATGTGTCGAAATTTCCCTTTATACCTATACCCTTTTTTCTAATCCATAGCCATTCGACAAAGCTCAGGGCAAGCTCAGGCCCAAAGAAACAGATCAGTGATTTTGTGATTTCGATTCTACTAACGACATTTGTTTGAAGAAATAATATGTAACTTTTTATACAGGATATTTGTATTATAGTTAGAATAGATAACAGGACACTGTATGCTGACTTTTCATAAAATGTACGAAACATATTCTGCAGACATTTATCGGTTTTCGTATTTTCTATGCGGAAACCAGCATGATGCAGAAGATATTACATCAGAAACCTTTGTCCGTGCCTGGGCCTATAAACATTCCATCCGGGTTGAGACTTTAAAAGCGTATCTTTTTACTATCGCAAGGAATATTTTTCTTAACCAGAAAAGAAGGAGAAAGCACATTACTTTACTGGAAGATGTACATGTTGACAAAAAACCCTTACCAGATATATCTGCCGGAAATCAGATTAAATTACAGCGTGTCCATAAAATACTTTCTGAACTTCCTGAGATTGACCGGACAGTTTTTTTACTGCGGGTTCAGCATGATCTGCCTTATGCAGAGATTGCCCGAATAGTCCAGTTGTCACTGGCTGCGGTAAAGGTTAAAATTCATCGTGTAAGAAAAAAAATAATTTTAATGTGTGCAGATAAGGAGGTGAACTGACAATGGAGATTTCCAGAAATGTAATACTTGACTTACTGCCTCTTTATGCAGCTAATGAGGTCAGTAATGATACAAGGATTCTGGTAGAAAAGTATCTGGAATCCCATCCTGATCTGAGAGAAGCTGCCAGTAAAGCAGAAAAGCTTGCTGCATTTAAAAATGTTCCGAATCCGTTAAAAAGGGAGGATCAAATGGAAGCGTATGCAGAAGCAAAGCAGAAGATTAAAATGCGTATTATCAGTCTGGCATTTGTAATTGCCGCAATTTTCGGTACTGCTCTGATTGCGGTTATATTTCTTTTTTTCAGGAGACTGATGTAACTTACTGCAGGATTAATTTTGTAATTTAGATTTTAGGTTTTTCTCGATTCTTATTATTATCCCGATTCTGACTATTATACTATTTTCCTAAAGAAAATCGGGATTAATAGATAGCTGATTGTGTGTTTTATATGTTAAAGTTGGGTTAATGAGAGCGTGTTTCCATTTTACATCAAAATCCCGATTCTGATTATTATAGTTTTTTTAAGGAAAATCGGGACTCATCCCGATTCTGATCCGCAAATTAAATGTAGGGAACGGTCGTGACCATTCCCTACGCAAAAATCATGAAAACAGAACAAATCCGTGGGGAATGCATACATCTATTCCTTTTTTATAAAATGGATAATGAATATTGATGGGAGATTTTAGAAGTTTTCCGATAAATAATTCTTAAATCAAAAATCAGATTTTTGAGTTCGATATCCTCTTTTCAAATTCCATATTACCTTATACCCTATACCTTTTTTTGTTTTATCCTTTATCCTTATAAGCCTGACCAAAGTGTCTTTTACTTTCACTTAGAATAGACCTCAGTGGTCTTCTTGGAGACCTCTTAAGTCTGAATTTCAGGAATTGTAATTTTCCCTGATCCATTCTGCAGCCATCTCCTTAAGTCTTAAATCTGCATGTTTAAAAAACATCTTGTATGACAAACAGAAGTGGCTGACTCCGTTATCTTTCGGATCACGGATTCTGTCTTTAGGACATCCTCCGTAGCAGTATTTGAGCCATTCACACCGCATACATCTTTCAGGAACCTTTGATTTATTTTCTCCGAACTCCTGCTGCAGAGAAGAGTTGAGCATAGAGGATATTTTTCTATTTCTGATATTTCCCAGTTTCCATTTAGGCTCAACAAAAAAATCGCAAGAATAAACATCCCCGTTGTGTTCAATTATAACATAATCACCACACTTTTTACGAAGAGTACACTGGGGAGAGGGCATGCCTACATAATTGTAAAATACAGAATCAAACCAGCGTACAGAAGTAGCTGGTTTTCCCTGAACAAAATCTGCCTGCCACAGATCAAATAATTTAATAAGAAACTCACCGTATTTTTCTGCAGATACAGAAAAAGGCGCAGCCTTTAAATGATTGTTTTTATCTGTCTCCACAATTGGTATAAACTGCATCCATCTAAGTCCCAGCTCTTTGTGAAAATTGTATATTTCTTCCGGAAAATTAACAGAATAATCTGTAACACAGGTCATGGCATTTACATCCACCTTGGATTTAAGCAGCATTTTTACTGTTTTATAAACTGTATGCCATGTTGGTTGTATATTCTTAGTCAGTCTGTATTTATCGTGTATGTGCCGAGGTCCGTCTATTGAAAGTCCCACAAGAAAACTGTACTTTTTAAAAAAATCTGCCCACTCCGGAGTTAAAAGAATCCCGTTTGTCTGAAAACTGTTTGCAACGGATTTTCCGGTACCGTATTTAATCTGGAATTCAACAGCTTTTTTAAAAAAATCCAGACCCATAAGAGAAGGTTCACCGCCCTGCCAGACTATTGAAACAAAGTTTCCGGACTGTTCCATTATCTGTTTTATCAAAAGTTCCAGAGTGTCAGTGCTCATTCTGTGAACAGTTGTATCACTGTAGAGCAGTGCTTTTTCAAGATAAAAACAGTACGTACAGTCAAGATTGCAGTCAGGGCCTGCAGGTTTTATTAAAATCGAATCTAATCTTTTTATGCTCACTCCTTGTCAACCCCTTTTAAGGGGAACATCTCTGACTTTGTTCTTCCGCTTGTAAAAATATTTTCTATTTTTTTAATGATTTTCGGATATCTTCCGGACACATCATTTTTTTCTGAGATATCGTTTTTAAGATTAAATAGTTGTATCTCCTGTCCGGGGTCCAGTCTTACTGCTTTCCATTGCCCCATACGAAGAGCCTGCATTCTTCTTACGTGTTCCCAGTACAGGAATTTATGTTTTTTCTGATGTGTTTTATTCCCTGTCAGTTCTGGTAAAAGGGAAATCCCGTCACAATTATCAGGAACAGGCATACCTGTCAGGTCTGCAAAAGTGGGGAAAAAGTCCCAGAAAGCGGATATGTGGCTGCTCACACTTGATTTTTTAATTTTCCCCGGCCACCTTGCAATCATGGGTACTCTTATTCCGCCTTCATAAACAGAGCCTTTAAGCCCGCGAAGTTCTCCCACACTTTTAAAGTATTTGTAATCAACTCCTCCTGCGTAGGTTGTTCCGTTATCACTGGCAAAGACAACAAGAGTGTTCTCGTCCAGCCCCAGTTTTTTTAAAAGGGCCATAATCTGCCCGATTTGCGCATCCATTCTAGTTATCATGCCTGCGTAGGTTCTTCTCGGGAATTGGCTTGGTATGTATCCTTTTGAGCCGTCATAGGGCGGACCTTCCGGAATAATGTCCTTGTAAAATTGTACAGATTCATCCGGAACCTGTAGTGCAACGTGTGGTACGGGGAACGGTAGATACAGGAAGAATTTTTCTTCTTTATGTTTTTTTATAAAATCAAGAGCTTCCTTAACCATAAGATCCTGAGCGTACTGGCTGCCTTTATATTTGAGATATGCTGTCGAATCATTGGGATCTTTATTTTCAGGAAATTTATCATAAGGTTTAAAGTCCGGATTATTTAGTTTTACTTTTTCATTGTTTCGCCACAAATATGTAGTGTAGTAGTTGTGAGCGTGTCTCTGGCAGAGATATCCGAAGAAATAGTCAAACCCCTGATTATTGGGATGACCCTGAGATCCGGGCCCGCCAAGTCCCCATTTGCCTATGGCTCCTGTAACATATCCTGCATCTTTAAACATCTCTGCCATTGTGTAAACTAAATCAGGCAGAGGGAGCTGACCTGTAAAATCAAACCAGGATCCTATTTCATAATTATCACGGATGTATGCATGCCCTGTGTGAAGCCCTGTAAGCAGGCAGCATCTTGACGGGGCTGATACTGGAGCTCCTGAGTAGTGTTGAAGAAATTTTATACCCTCTTTTGCGAGTTTGTCAATATTGGGAGTACGGATTATTTCCTGTCCGTAACACCCAAGTTCTCTGTATCCAAGATCATCTGCAAGAATGAACACCACATTTGGTTTAGAGTTTTTAATTTTATCGGATTTCATGAAAGAGCAGCCTGCAAATGTAAGAAATCCTGTTAGGACATAGAGCCTGAAGGCTTTTAAAATTTTATTTTTCAGCACTTTGGATTCTCCTATAAAATTTAAATTGGTGTGAGTATAAAATACAGAATGTTGTAAATATTTTCAATTGTTTTTTAATAATTCAACTATCAAATGCGACAGTTAGTAAATAAGGGTCATTTAAGGGAAAGAAAGCATAAAACTAAATCTCGCGGGCTTGCTGATCAGGCCTGGCATTTAACAGTCTTCTCCACCTTGATTTCAGCCCGGAACAGATCTCGGGACATCTTAGAAGGATCGGTATTTATTCTGTCAGTCACGAGTGGATATATCAGCATATTCTTGCTGATAAGGCAGTTGGCAGTAATATCTGGAAACATCTAAGGATATCCAATAAAAAAAGACGTAAACGATATGGAAAACAGCATCGTAGATGGCCTATTCCCAACAGGATAAGTATCGATAAGCGCCTTATTTTAATATATAATTAATGTTTTTATAAAATCAGAAAATAAAACGCTCATAATTCTGATTAATTATGAGCGTTTTTCTGTGTTTATTAAATGGAGAGTTATTTTTTTACAACTGCTTTGCCAGTGCCTGTACTGATGAAAAACCTTTTATCTGTATTGCCTTTTGTATAGGATTTCTCCAGTCTTTTTTGCCGGTCTTTACCAAATTCCTTTTCACTGTCAAATTTAAACGGAGCAATTATTTTACCACTACGGGCGTTGCACCTCATTTCAAAATAGCCGTTTATAGGTTGACCATCCATATCAAGAACTGCATTTCCTGTTCCGGAGTTGAGAGAAAGGTCAAATTTTTCACCCCTGGGACTGACAACATTAACATTACCGGTTCCGGAATTAAAATCACCTTCAAACAGAATGGTAATGTTTTCTGCTTTTACAGAACCTGTGCCGGAGTTTGCTTTAAATTCGCCTTTTGAGTCCGCAATGTTAACATGTCCGGTACCTGTGTTAAGGTCAAATTCACCATCCCCGTTACTCAGTTTTACATTACCTGTACCGGTATTCATTTCAAATTCGCCTTTTGAGCCATATATTTTTATGGTACCGGTTCCTGTATTAGCTTTGACTTTAACTTCAACATTTGTAATAATTATGTCACCTGTACCTGTATTTATTTCTAATTTACATTCTTTAGGTACTGAAATTTTCCACAGAGAATATCCTTTGTCATTACTGTTGTCAAAGAAATTTTCTTTCAGAATAAGTTTTTTCCCTATGACAGACATAGCAGGCTTAAAATCATTTTTATTGTGAGTGTAGGTAAGATTGACATATACTTGATTGTCAGAACTTTTACTAATTTCAATATCTCCCAAAGCGAATTTGCACTTAATAGACTCAATATTACTGAATTTCTTATTGATAGTATTTTCTGCACCTGCAAAAAGATTTATAGTGAATCCGGCAGTAAGGCAGAAAGTACAAAGTAAAACTAAAAATGACTTTTTCATTTTAATCTCCTCTTTAAGTAAATTATTTTTTCAATTCTGCAGTTCCCGAAGCAGTGCGGATCTGAATAACAGGTGAACTGCTGCCTTTTGTAAAAACTTTTTTCATATATTTCTGATCATATTTTTTATACTCTTCTTCATGGTCAAATTTAAAAGGGCATTTTATACGCCCGCTTCTTTTACGGGCCACAAGTTCAAATTTACCTTTAATTGTATTCCCGTTGTAATCCAGAAGTGCATCTCCTGAAGCTGATGATATTTTCAAATCATATTCAGTTGTTTTACCAAGCGAAACACTTACATCTCCTGAAGCTGTTGAAAAAGAACTGACATTTTCCAACTCTATTCCGCCGGCTTCCAGGTCACCACTTGCACAACTTATGTCGAAAATACCTTTGGAGTCTTTTATCTCAATATCCCCAGATGCAGTGCTTAACTCAATATCTCCCTTTAAATTTTCTGCATCAATATCACCGCTTGCTGCAGAAACTTCTATATCCCCTTCAATATTGTCAAGAGTGATATCACCACTGGCCACTCTGATATCAATATCACTTTTCATATCCCAGAGATCAATGTCTCCTGAAGCAGTTTTTACTTTAACAGAATTTGTTAATCCGGAGGCTGTAAAGTCACCGGAAGCTGTTTCAAATTTAATTTTTGTTTCAGCAGGAACGGTCAGCGTCCAGGTTACACGTCCATTAGAATGGCGGCCGTACCACTTTTCTTTAATTCTTAATGCTGAACCCTGTTCCTGAATAACAAAGTCAAAAGCATTTTTGGGTGTTACATCATATTTAAGGTCAACAACTATTTGTTTTGTGCTGCCAACTTTAATAATGACATCGCCGCTTACTGTACTGATCTTAATTGTGTCTTTTCCGCTGAATGTCTTATGTTCATTTTGCTGGATACCTCCGAACAATGGTGCTGTTACAAGACACAGCACTGCCATAATGCTGAATACTGTTTTTAATGTTTTCATGAATTACCTCCGTTAATTTTAAGATGAATTTTTGCGATACGTAAATGTATTGCGTTCCTTAATTTTTTTAAGCTGACAAATGCCTGTTATCACCCGCATACAAATATACGTTAATCAGTCAGGAAAAGTCGACCGGAATTGTAATGCAGAACCATCAGGAATGCCGGTATTATCATTTCGGACAAATTACTTCAAAGAAAAGTATCAGAGGGATTGTGTTTTTCTGTAATCGGAAGGTGTGGTTTTAGTGAATTTTTTGAAGGCAGTATTAAAAACTGATTTCGAATAGAATCCGGTTGTGTACATAATATCAAGTATTGATTTGTCTTTTTCAGCCGGGTCTGTCAGCATTTTCATGGCTTTTAAAATGCGCAGTTTGTTGATATAATCATTAAAACTCATTTCAAACTGTTCATTAATAATTCGCGAAAGGTAATTGGGGTGAATCTTCAACATCTTTGCCAGATTCTTTAATGTCAGGTCTGGATTCAGATAGACTTCTTCCTTTTCCATAAGTTTATTTAATTCAGTCTGTATTTGAATAACACGTTGGGAATCAACAGGTGTAGTTTTGTATTTATTTAGTTTTTTTTGCAGTTCCTTCCGTTTTTTCAGTACTTGCAGAAAAATCAAACCACCCAAAAAAACAGAGAAAAGCAGTGCATAAAAAAGCGGATGCTGAAAGAATTGCCTGTAAATTACAAATGAAAGAGAAGCCTGTTCTCCCTGCATGCCGTTGTTATTTACTGGTATAAGGCAGAACTGATATTTTCCCGGAGGCAAATTCAGATATTCTGCTTTGCGAAGCTGATCAGAGTGAAGTATGTGCCAAATTTTTTCATAACCTGCCAGCTGATATTGAAAATGCAGTCTGTCAGGGTATTTAAAATCAAAACCTGTAAATGCAAATTCAATCATTCGTGTTGAAGACGGTAATACAATTTGCCCGCCCGGCTGCAGCGGTTTGCCGTCAGCTTTGATTAATTCCACTTTTGCCGAAGGTCTGCTGTTCCTCTCTGTTGCTTTTAGAGTGTTCAAAATGGCAATGCCGGAAGATGTTGCTGCTATCAGTTCGGAGTCTGCAAACACTGCTGCAGGATTCCCAATGGTGCGGATGGGTATGGGTTCTATACCATCAGCAGATGTAAACAGTGTGGTTGTCCTGATTGTGCCATATTTCTTTAAGGAGTCAGGATGAATAGAAAAAATTCCTTTGGTGCAGGTTATCCAGAAACGGCCTGTTTGATCCGGTGTAATGCTGGTGATAAAATTGTCAGGAAGGCCGTTATGAACAGTAAATATTCGAAGGGAGTCACCGTCCCAACTGATTAATCCGCTGCCATTTGTGCCTAACCACAAAGTGTTATCTGCGCTGCTGCAGATTGAGAGTACGTCGAAAACGATCTCTTTGTTGTTCCCAAATCGAAATTTCTCAAATAGGTTTCCTGCCTGTCTAAAAACAGTTCTGCGTGTGCCTGCATACAGGGTAATTCCGTCATAATACAATGAACGGATATATTGTCCGCTGATATGGACAATGGGGGATAAGCCGGAATTCTTAAAAGAGTATAATCCTTTTTCAGTTCCGATCCAGACAGTTGAATCAGGAGTATTTAAAAAGGTAGTCACACCAGTACCCTTCAGTGCATTAATTACATATACTTTTCCCGATTCAATTATTGAGATCCCGTTCTTCTGATCGCCAATCCATATTCGATTTGAACTGTCTTCCATCAATGCCTTTACATGGTTTCCAGCCAGCCCGGATGAAGTATCATAATGTTTGATCGGGAATCCGGGTTTAATCCGGTAAATACCGTGTGCGTCTGTACCTGTCCAGAGAAAGCCGCGGCTGTCTTTAATAACTGTAAGGGGCTTAAGATTCCGGGTGTGCGGAATTATTGAGACAGGCAGTTTTGCCAGCTGAACCAGACCGGATTGATCAGTACCGGCCCAGAGATCGGAATCGGAATCAATAAGAAATGAACGAATATAATATTCCTGAAGAGTGGGAATATCCTTTAACCTGCCCCTGTCCAGTAATTTCAACCCGTCCGCCATAGTCCCTACCCATACTTTATCGTTGTCTGTAACTGTAATTGATGTAATAGGGGTGTAAGCTGTGTTTTCAACATAGTGTGCAATTTCTTCTTCGTAGCGGATGAAAAAAAGGCCCTGCATTGTGCCAATCCAGACTCTGTCCCGACCGGCTGCAAGTGAAATTATTGAGGTATTGCTTAATCCTTCTTTATATCCGTATGCTTGTATTATACTGTCCCTGCATTTTACCAGCCCTCCCTGAAGTGTGCCGGCCCAGATATTTCCCAGGCTGTCAGCAGCAAGTGCAGTTATAATGTTATCCAGCAGTCCGTCCTTAATTGTAAAACGATCAACTGTTCCGGAATCAAACCTGTGTAACCCGAACTCAGTTCCTATCCATAGCCGCCCCTTCCAGTCTTCTGTAATTGCCCGCACGTGGTCATTATACAGCCCCTCTGCCCGGCTGTACTTTGTCCATGAGCCGTCCTTATACGCGAACAAACCTCCGCCGTCACTGCCCACCCAGAGCACCTTATTGCTGTCTTCAAATAATGAAAGAATCCTGTTATTTGTTAAATCAGGAGTTTCCCATGTGTTGAATTCTTTCATTGTTACACCGTCAAATCTTACCAGTCCGGCCGGGGTTCCCAGCCAGATGTAATCGTCACTGGTTTGAATCATTGCATTGATTTGATGGTGAATCATTCCTTGTTCATGGGACCATTGACGGATGACAAAAGGAGATACTTCACCTGCTTCCTCTCCCTGAATTTGTGAGTATAGATTGAAAAAAAGGAGGGAAAATAAAGTAATAAAAAAAGATTGTGAATTTTTTACTTTAATCAACTGTATTCTCTGATTTATACAAGCAGATTATTTAAAGAAACCAGTCAAAAAACCTGCTAATGTCAAGATTGTTTGCATATCTGCTGATATTATTATTAGACGTTAAAAATTGCTTTTGGTTGCATCTTGTCCTGATCTGTGAGATGTATCTAAGAAATAAACAATACTGATTTGGTTTTTCTTTAGTAGTGCTTTTTAGACTATCCAGTACGCATAAAAGGTTAGAAGTAATCTGTATAAAACAAACTCCCTTTGCATCCGGGTTTTATCTCAAATGCGTATAAAATAAAACTCCAGCTACTATTTAATCTTTCTTCCGGATGAATGTAAGAGAAAAGTCCTTTTTATATTTTTCTTGTTTTTTTCAACAGATAAACAGGAGTTACTTTATTATAAGTTTGAATAGAAAAGTTTTCATAATTAGAAGTGTTTTGAAAAAAATACCGGTTATCCGAATTATATTAAATTTTATTGTTTTGCTATGAACATTAGAAAAACCTTATTTCAGATATTGGCTTCTATTTAAGAATCATCTTTTTACTTTGTCAGTAAACAGGAAAAACAATCTTAAACTCTGTACCGTTATCTGATTTTATGTCTAAACTGCCTTCAAGCTGTTCTGTCAGAATCGTAATGAGCCTTAATCCCATGGAATCCGCTTTGTTAATATCAAAGTGAGCCGGAAGCCCGCAGCCATTGTCTTTTATACACAATTCGTATTTATGTGCAGTAATTCTTGAGAAAAGTATATCTATCCTGCCTTTTTGTTTGTTTTTAAATCCGTGTTTAAATGTGTTTGTTATTATCTCGTTTAATATTAATCCGCAGGGTACTGCTCTGTTGATGTCAAGAAATGCGTTTTTAACTTTAATATTAATTGATATTTCCTTGCTTGGTGCATGCAGTCTTTTTAATTCATAAGCAATTATTTCTGTGTATTGTTTCATGTCTATTTTAGAAAGATCTGCAGATCTGTAAAGCTGCTCATGAACCAGCGCCATAGAAAAAACCCTGTCCCTGCTTTCGTTTAATGCTGCAAGAGCCTGATCTTTGTTTTCTATCTTTTGAGCCTGCAGGTTAAGAAGACTTGTTATTATGTTTAAATTATTTTTTACTCTGTGATGAATCTCCTGCAGAAGTATCTCTTTTTCCTTTAATGCCTGCATAATTATATTTTCGGAACGCTTTCTGTCTGTAATGTCCCTGGCAAATGCAAAAATTACATCTTTATTAAAATATCTGCCTTTTGAAAGATGGACTTCTTTGGGGAAGATTTCTCCGTTTTTTCTGACTGCCCAGAATTCGAATTCCTGAGGTTCTCCGTTAAAAGCTTTTTCTATTGCTTTGCCGATTTCTGCAAGATCATTTTTATCAGGTGCTGTTAAAAATCCAGGATTTTTACCGATAAAATAATCTTTGGAATAGCCGTACATTTCTACAACTCCCTGATTAACATCAAGAAATGTTCCGTCTTTATCCTGTACATAGATTGCTTCTGTAACGTTATCAAACAAATTTTGGTAACTTTTTTCGCTTTCACTGAGAGCAGCCTGAGCGGTTATTTTTTCAGTAATATCGCGTATGATAACCTGAAGGTATTTTTTTGATTTAATGACCATCACATTAAGAGAAACATCAGTATCAATAAGAGTCCCGTCTGTTCTTTTATGCTTCCAGTAGAATCGCTGTGGGAAACCTTTTATAGTCTTAGAGGTAAGTTTTTTTGCTTTTTCTTCGGATTTTGTACCGTCAGGTTGTATTTCAGGAGAGAAATCAAGAGGAGTGTGCCCAATAACAGAAGATTTATCTGTGCAGCCAAAGATCTTTAAAGTTGCATTGTTGCAGTCAGTTATAATGTTGTTTTCCAGAATAAAAATACCGTCTGATGCACTTTCGAAAAGTGTTCTGTATTTAGCTTCATTTTCCCTTATTATGTTTTCCATTTTTCTACGCTGACTAATGTCTGAAAATGCAGCTACAAAATTTATTGGATTGTTACTGTTATCTGTCAGTAAAGAACAAAAAAGTTCAACCAAAATTAAACTTCCGTCTTTTTTTAATACATTGATTTCTCCCTGCCACTGACCGTATTTTAATAGTTCCGGTATAATTTCATTTTTTAGTTTTGAAGCTCCCTGGGGAGAGGTAAAATTAAACATTGGTTTGCCGATTACTTCATCTTTACCAAAACCGCTCAGTTCATAGTAGCTGGGGTTTACATAGTGAACAACACCGTTGATATCTGTTATTACAACACACTGGGATGTTGTTTCAATAATTTTAGCGAGTTTCTGAATTTCTTCCTCTGCTTTTATTCTTTCTGTAATATCAACAATTATACCCACAAAACCTGGAGTAGATTTATTATCTGCAGATATAGGGCAGATCATTGCTAAAGTTGAGATTGATCCGCCGTTTTTTTGCTTCCATTTTATTGTATATTGGAAAGGAATGTTTTGTGTTGATGTTTTTTCCCATTTCCCGGTTATTTGCTTTTTCTGATCTGGTTCAACAAAGCTTGTCCAGTCCTTTCCAAGACAATTAATTTTATTGCATGTTGTTATTTGGCAGAATTTGTTGTTTATGTATGTCAATTTTCCTTTGCTGTCTGTAAGAAATATCCCTACAGGAGCGAGATCCGAAAGGGTGCGAAATCGTGCTTCACTCTGTTCAAGTTGTTTTTGTGCAAATTTGATTTTCTCTTCTTTTTCCAGACCGTGAAGTGCATAAGCAATATCATTTACAACCTCAATAAAAAGAGACTGCTCATCAGGATCATCAACAAGACTGGAGGGGATTGAAACAGACATAATCCCATAAAGATTTTTATCATATTCGATTTTCATAATTAGCGGGCTTCTGTTGACATATAAATGTTTAATAGGGCATGATCTGCACTCTTTAGAGGGATTTTTTACAATATATATTCCGTTTTTCTCCGGAATTTTGTCAAGGCAGGGTATGCGTCCGCTTTTTTTAATTTTTGCAGTGAATTTTTTAAATGCACTGCCAACTCCGGACTCGGCAGCTATAACATTATCTCCGTTTTTATCAAATAAAACGATCCATGCATTCTGATATGCATGGGTTTCAGTAAGATATTTACTGGCCTGCTCAATAAGATTTTTTTTATTTCTTTCCTTAACAATAAGCTGGTTAACGTTTCTTATTGAAAGCAGAGCAGAATTTAAATGCTTTATTTTCTTTTCAGCCAGTTTTCTTTCAGTTATGTCTCTTGCCACAGACATAATTACTTCACTGCCCTCAAACTCGAAAATTCTCGAGCTGATTTCAACAGGGAATTCTTCACCGCTTTTGGTTATATGTGTAGCTTCAAATATCATCCAGCGGTCTTTAAGAAGCTTTTTTCTGCTTTGTTTAGCTCCTTTAAGCTTAACATCTTCCGGTGCGCTTATATCCGATGGAGAAAGTTGTAAAAATTCTTTTCTTGAATAGCCGTAACGTTTACATGCTACTTCATTTACTTCAATAAAATTACTAAATCCCGCTTGTTTCAGCGGATGAACAAATACAGCATCCGTGATTCCGTTGAAAAGAGCTTTATATTTAGCTGCAGATTGCTCAATTTTTTGTTCAGCTTTCTTTTTTTCTGTAATATCCCGCATTATTACATATTCTGCATGCTTACCCTGTAATTTTATTGTTCTTATCTGAACTTCAACATCAATTGTTTTTCCGGATTTTAAAACAGCTTTTGATTCATATCTTCTCGGAGCATGCTTTTTATTCGTTCTTTTGTTGTAATAGAGAGCAATTTTTTTCTTTTCATCAGGAGCCACAAAGTCCATAAAGGACCTGCCAATTAATTCTTTTTTACTGAATCCGGATGTTTTTAAAAGAGTTTTATTTACAAAAACAATTTTACCGTTCTGCATCAGAAAAATGCTGTCATTTGATGACTCAATCAGTGTTTTGTATTTTTCTTCGTTTTCCTTAATGCTAAGCTGCATAATTTTTTCATTTGTAATGTCATTTACAAAAGCGCATGTAACAATCCCTTTTTCAGTTTTTATGGGAAAAACTTTCATTTCAATATATTTTTTTTGCCCCTCAGGGAGAATTAATTCTCTGATAATTTTTTTCTTGTTGCTGGTTTTGTATCCGGATTTCAGAAAGCTTTTCATCATTGTTTTTATCTGCATGTATCTTTCAGGGCTTTTTTCTTCTTTGGGCAGAAATCTGTATTCCATATCCCAGATTGTTTTACCAACAGCGTCTTTTTGCTTGATGCCGGTTATTTTTTCTATACTTTTATTCCATACGGAAATTTTTCCTGATTCGTCTGTAAGTGCGATCCCCTCTATTGATTGTTCAACAATGTTTTTAAATTTAAACTCACTGGTTTTGGCCTGTTTTTCAAGTTTGGCTTTTTCCGTAACGTCAGTAAAAATGCCGAAATTATATTCGGTTCCGTTAAGGGTTATTTTTCTTGCGCTTATGTTACAGTAAATAATTTTTTTGTCTTTTCTGAGGCATGGAATATTAAATATAGTAATCTCTTTACTTTCCGCCTGAAGTTTAAACATTTTCAATACATCATTAACCTTTTCCGGCGGATGAATGTCCTCAACTTTTAAATTCAGGAGTTCTTCTGTGGTGTATCCCAAAATAGAACATATAGCAGGATTTGTATAAATAAATTCATGGGTTTTAATGTCTGCAACAAGAACTCCTTCAGATGCACCCTCAACGAGTGTGCGGTATCTATTTTCGCTTTCTTTAAGTTTATATTCAAATTCTCTTTTTTCCGTAATATCCAACCCTGAACTTAAGATACCTGCAATTTCTCCGTTTGTACCAAGAATAATTGTGTTGTTAAAGTGAATAAGTCGTTTTTCCCCGGATTTTGTTAAAATGGGATTAGTATAATATTCGTAGGGTTTAATTTTACCTGCCATTATTTTTAAAAAGATATCTTTTGTCTCACCTCTGATATCTTTTGGCAGGAAATTGTCAAACCAGTTTTTCCCTAATATTTTATCTTCAGGATACTCTAAAACTTCACAGCCCTTTTTATTTATCAGGGCTACATTGCCGTTTTTATCCAATGCGATGAATATTACTCCTGCAATGTTAAGAAAAGATTCTGTTTTTATTTCCATTGTTCAATCCTGTCTTTATTGTCAGGTAATGTCCGGATTCTACCGGGGAAAAACATTAGAATTTTATTAATTTATAATTATCGATTAAGTTGCCTTATAATAAATTTTAACCATAAAAAATGAATATGTAGTATTTCGTAATAAATTAAATACTTTCGTAATAAAATCTTTTTATTTGTAAGTGTGAGTTGTTTTGTAATTTATTTGCTGTAAATATTCGTGCTTCATAACCACAGGAAGTGAAGGTTATGTTAAAGAACAAAAAATAAGGAGGGAACAGTACTCTGTTTAAATTTATTGTAATAGAATTTAAAACAGGATTTTGTCTTAACCCTCCTTGTTTTTAGAAAAACAGAAAATTGCCGGGATCTGTCTGCAATTTTATCCAGAATCAGCAGTTTTAATAGAGATATAACATTAATAAAATATATATTTAAAAGGAAAAATGCAATAGATAAATATTATTGCATTTATTCAAGTTTAAGCATACAGATTGAGAAAGAAAGGATGTTAAGACATATTAATAAAAAAGATTTTAGGGTTTTTAATTTTTTTTATTAATTTTCAGATAAAAATGGTAAGAATTTTCTTGACTAACAAAGTAAAAGTTTTTATATTCTACTTCAATAATTGCGTGGCGCTTTAGCTCAGTCGGTAGAGCAACGGACTGAAAATCCGTGTGTCCCCAGTTCGATTCTGGGAGGCGCCACTCTAACCCCGAGAGGAAACTTTCGGGGTTTTCTTTTTCAGCAAGCCAGCTGCTCGGCCTCTTGGCCTCGCGGTCTGGGAGGCGCCACTCTAACCCCGGAATATAATGTTTCGGGGTTTTCTTTTTCAGGTAAGCCAGCTGCCTGTAATCCCGTACTGAAAAGAAAGGATAAAGGTTAAAGGATAAAACAAAAGACAGGTATGGTATAAAGGTATATGGCGGATGTATTTTACCGTTTCGATCTTCTTTAAGAAAAATTATGATAATCAGAATCGGGACAAATCTCTAATCGATATTCGATATTCGTTTTTCACGATTCACAAACCCGTCATTTCGATTCCGCGCCAGCGGAAGAGAAATCTTCAGATCTGCAATGTATTAAGATTTCTCAGTCGCGTAAGCTCCTTCGAAATGACAAATTGGGTAATATTTTCTCCGGTTGCCCTGTCCCGATTTTCTTTAAGAAAAAACTAGGATAATAAGAATCGGGATTTTGATGTAAAATGAAAACACGCTCTCATTAACCCAACTTTAACATATAAAACACACAATCAGCTATCTATTAATCCCGATCCTCTATCAGAAAAACTATAATAATAAGAATCGGGATTTTGATTTAAAATGGAAACACGCTCTCATTAACCCAGCTTTA
>Ga0190359_1000671_pt1 | contig 22788 bp, 19 predicted proteins | sample 48721823_MG_FD_161269 | JGI IMG/M metagenome (GOLD analysis project Ga0190359, IMG submission 161269) | Hydrothermal vent microbial mat bacterial communities from Southern Trench, Guaymas Basin, Mexico - 4872-18-2-3_MG | ecosystem: Environmental > Aquatic > Marine > Hydrothermal vents >... | reverse complement strand
CACCGCTAACTCCCCATTTAGCACGATCACCTGTTTTAATTTTAGAATATGGGAATTTTTGAAATTAGGATAATTTAAAAATTATCTTATATCTATTCTGGCGGAGAGGGCGGGATTCGAACCCGCGAGACAGCTTATGGCCGCCCAATCGCTCTCCAGGCGATCCCGTTATGACCACTTCGGTACCTCTCCACACCTATTAAATAATAACCCTAAATAACTCCCCTGTCAAAATATTTTTCTATCTATAATATATCAAAAAACAACTTGCCTTAGTTTATTCCTTTTATTTCTTAAATGAGAAATCTGATTATCTGGCGGAGAGGGCGGGATTCGAACCCGCGAGACAGGGGCTACCCGCCTACTCGATTTCGAGTCGAGCGCTTTCAACCAAACTCAGCCACCTCTCCTTCTTAATTAATTGTTAGTGATTAGTGAATAGTCGTTAGTATAAATGTAAGCTTTCGGTTGTTAATCTATTTTATTCTATGTCATTGCAAGCTCTGGTTTATCAGAGCGCGGCAATCCCTTCGCAATAATAAAAGAGGAACCTAACGTAATATGCGTTACGAATTTATTTTTAGCTTCCCTTTTCTTATTTTTCCTCACTATTCGCTCTATGCTAACAGACGTGATACGAATTAACTAACTAAATTAATTGGTCAATTAAATTTTACGTCTTTCTTGAAAGAATTTTTGCAAAATTAAACCACATTCTTCTTTTAAAATTCCACTTACTACTTCTATTTGATGATTAAATCTCCTATCTTGTAGGATATTAATTATACTACCTGCTGCCCCTGCCTTTGGGTCATGAACTCCAAATATTAATCTTTTTATTCTAGACTGAAGCATAGCATAGGCACACATCGGGCAAGGCTCTAAAGTGACATATAGACTGGTATCTTCTAAATGCCAACTCCCTAAGTATTTAGTGGCTTGGCGAATTGCCAATATCTCTGCATGAGCAGTAGGGTCTTGTAATTCTTCTTTCCTATTATAAGCTCGAGCTATTATTTTATCTTGATATATAATTATAGCCCCAACTGGTACTTCCTGGCAAGAATAAGCAGTTTTCGCCTCTTCTAAAGCTTCTTTCATTAAGATTAAATCAATATTTTTAATATTTTCAGGCATTTTTCGATGAAGACTTTCCTGGGGTATGGGATTGGTGCGCCCGGAGGGACTCGAACCCCCAATCTACTGATCCGTAGTCAGTTGCTTTATCCAATTGAGCCACGGGCGCCCTATTAAAATAAAAACTCCCTAATGATTTTATTATAATTTAAATTTTTAGTCAAATTTATTCGTATTGCGTATTGCGTAAGTGTATAACGGACATCGTTTACCTAAACTGAAAAAGAGAAAATAAATAAATATTATTCATATTTATTTATTTTATTTTTCTGTTTTTTGTAGGGGGAGGATTTATCCGCCTCAGGTTAGCTGTCAATTTTTCTTAGCAGGTTCACTAAATAAACCTCTTATATCCTCCTCATTACGGGCAGACACCTGGCCTGCCCCTTACCTATTTTATTTCTATTTTTGCGATACGCGATACGCGATATTTTGTTTTATACTTTGTTTTATCGATTGAAATATTAGTTTAATTTTGCTATATTTAAAAAGTAAGCTTTTGATTATCTCTATTAAACAACTAATTAAAAGGTTTCTTTATTTCAAATGATAAAAAAAATACAAGATATAAAAGATAAAAGAATTACCATAATGGGATTGGGGCTAAATCAAGGTGGCTTGGGAGTTACACGATTTTTAGCAAAAAACGGGGCTAAAATTTTAATTACAGACCTAAAAACCAAAGCAGAACTGGCACCAACTTTAGAAAGATTAAAAAATTTTGATATTAAATATATCTTAGGACGACATCGGGAAGAAGATTTTATCAATACCGATATAGTAATTCAAAACCCAGCCGTTCCTCATAATTCAAAGTACCTAAAAATTGCTCAAAGCCACAGAATTCCTATAGAAACTGATTTAGGTCTTTTCCTTCAACTTTCCCCTTCTAAAAAGATAATCGCTGTTGCGGGAACTAAAGGCAAAAGTACGGTATCTAATCTCACCTATCATATATTTAAGCAAGCTCAAAAAGAAGTAGCCTTGGCTGGCAATATCGGTATCTCTGTCCTGGATATCTTGGAAAAAATCACTCTCCAAACGTGGATAGTTTTGGAAATATCCACCTGGCAAATGGAAGGGATAAAAAGACATAAATTTAGACCTCAAACTGCAGCTTTAACTAATATCCTTCCTGACCACTTAGATCGTTATCAAAATTTTAGTAAGTATGCACAGGCAGAAAAGTTAATCTTTAAATATCAACAATCAAAGAATAATTTAGTATTAAACTTCGACAACCAAGAGACCCGTCAAGCCAAAATAGAGGCTAACTCTAAAACTTACTGGTTTAGTGTTAAAGAAAAAGTGGTACCAGGCTGTTATTTAGACAAAGATGAGTTAGTTTTTCAAACAGATAAACATAAAGTGCCTTTCGCAAAAATTACTGACCCCCCTCTTCCTGGACTACATAATTTAGAAAATGTTTTAGCAGCAAGTACCATAGGCTTTATCCATAAGATCCCCCCTGAAGTTATTCGAAAAGCTATTAAGAACTTCCCTGGGGTTCCCTATAGATTAGAACTTATTAGAGAATTTAATGGGATAAAATTTTATAATGATACCTGCGCAACAACTCCAGAGGCAACTTTAGCAGCTTTGAAATCTTTTCCCCAACAGTCCATTATATTAATCCTGGGTGGAAAAGATAAAAGATTAAATTATGAAAAATTAGCAGAATTTATTGGTAAAAGCGAAAAAATCAAAAAGATCATTCTCTTGCAATTCTCTACTTATGATGCTTCCTTAAAAATATTCTCTGCTCTAAAAAAACACCTTGATCCAGAAAATATTATCCCAACATCGAATCTTAAAGTTGGTGTACAAATAGCCTTGCAAGAAGCCAAAACAAACGACATTATTCTCCTTTCTCCCGCAGCTGCTAGTTTCGGAATGTTTAAAAATGAATTTGACCGAGGAAATCAATTTAATAAAATTATAAAAAATATTAAATAATCCACTTGCTATTTTTTAATTCTCACAAAATTAAAAAATGGTAGACCTTTAGTTGCAGATAAATATAAAAAATATTATAAAATTAGAATAAACTTACTTTTGCTATACCGAAAAGATAAAGCACTGCAATTATTATAGGTTGATGAAGCAAATAGATTAATAAAGAATGCTTTCCTAAAAAACACAACATTTTTACCCCTGAAAGAGAAGAAAAATCAGCAAGTTGAAATTTTCGAGAGTAATCCGGGTAGAATAGATTACCAAAAAATATTCCTATCAAAACAACCCCAAACCAGGGTAAAAGAGGGAAATAATCAACTGTATAAAATTTAGCCGGTCTAAATCCTAACCAGGATAACCAACAAAAATTAAAAACAAAACTCTTTAAATATGCTCCTATAAAAATGCAAAATAGTCCAATTAATAGATTCCAATAGCGAAGTTTAAGAAAAGGATAAGCTAAAATAATGGAAATTCCAATAAGATGAAGTATGCCAAAAATTACGAAACCCTCTCGCAAAAAAACCCAGGTTATTGAAGTAATAATTAAGCCCCAAGAGAATACTTTAAGACCTCTACGGAGGTATTTTAAAAATAATTTAGTCTCCATAGTAACACTAGAAGATAATTGTTTTGCTCTAGAAAAACTTATGCTAAGGGATAACCCCACCAAAAAAATAAATAGGGTAGCAGTGGTTCGAGCAAAATACATCCAAAAACCGGAATAAACATTTACATTATAATAGGCAAAATAATGCAAATTATAAAGTAGATGATAGAGCACCATCATAATAATGGCAATTCCCCGTAAAAAATCTATTTCCCAGAATCGTTTTTGCAAACTCATTTCCATCTTTTCCAACAATTTTAATCGCTTTAATTAATTAAACCCTAAGAGATTAAATATTCCTTGTACCTTCTCTGATAATCTTGTTAAAATCCTTTACTTATTCAAATTTGTACCCATAAAGATAGCTAAAAAGATATTTTAGAACATCTGGATTTTAAAAAATCTGATATTCCAAAATAATTTCCAAATTTTTATTTCCTCTTTGAAAAATAATTCTGAGCTAGATCCTGCACTTGCCTATTACTTCTCTCCAAATGAAGTATATACTCAAATATAAAAGTCAAAGAAACAAAAAAAATTAAGAATCCTCCTAAACCGCCCAAAACATTAGCTATCATTGTCATACCTGAATCTCCAGGAATATTAGTTAAGGTCAGTCCCACAATAAGCGCTTTGTAAATAGATTTAAATATTATAGCCGAGATAATTAAAAAACATAATCCTGATAAAAGAGTATATCTTATTGCATTGCTTCTCTTTAAAAGAAGAAAAATATCATTAATCAAAGAAACTTTTATTCCAATTAAATATTTAAGGTTTACACCCCTCCAAAGTTTATTGCTCTTCCCCTTATCATAAATACCATCTTCTTTTGTTTCTTTGTCTACTACTTTTTCTTCTCGAATCTGCCCAGGCAAATTTTTAGAAATCTCGCCTACCACGTCTTCTTCTAATAAGATCGGAATAGCTTTGATACTCTCTTCTTTATTCAAATTAGTTTCCTTTATAATGTTTTTTAATAATTTATCTACTATAATGTCAAACTTTTCCTCTTCTAATGTTTTAGAGATAATTGATCTGATATCGGAGCCCGCTTGCCCCTCTAAACTTATTCTTTGCATGATACTATCTATAAAAGCTTTTCTAAACAAATTATAATTTGATTTTTTAAGTATCTCTTCCCCTGTAATGTTAAGGCTCATCTAATTCACCCTCCCCCCATAACTAAATACAAAAAGTGTTTAATAAATATATTGCTTAAAAGATAATGCGTAATTATGATTATGGAAGTCACCCTTGAGCCAATAAGCCCTTTTCTATTTTCTTAATTTATTATTTTTGTGACGATTTATAATCCTTATGCCTGGGTAAAGGTATATATTCTACACTCGGTTGTCGTTTCACCGGTTGAGGATATAACCGCATTAGTTGCAAAAATTCAGGTGGTATATCAGAGCTTACTTTTAGTCCTAATTCTTTTGCCTTTTCATAAGTAATGGGATAATCATGAGTCCAAGTCCCTATAGATAGCAATTTAGCTAATTTTTTGGCCTTCTCTTTAGAAGAATGAGAAGATAATAAATCGTAAACAGTTTGTTCAACTTGTTTTATAGCCTTGATCCCCATATCAGCCATTATTAAAGTTTGGTCATCTATATTCTTTATCGGTTTTTTTTCTATAACTGAAATTATAGAAGCAGCAGGATACTGACCTAACTGAGGGTCTACTGGCCCTAGTACGGCAGTAGGACTCATAATTATTTCATCCGCAGCTAAAGCAATCAAGGTACCCCCGGACATAGCATAGTGAGGAACAATAACCCGAACTCCACCTTTATGTTTCTGTAAAGCTCGAGCAATTTGAACTGAAGCTAATACCAAGCCACCAGGAGTATGTAAAACAATATCTATCGGTACTTCTGGATCTGTTAACTCGATAGCTCTTATAACTTCCTCTGAATCATTAATATCAATATAACGATAAAACGGAAAACCTAAAAAACTCATAGTTTCCTGCCGATGAATCAAAATGATAACTCGTGAACCTCGGTCTTTTTCTAATTTCGTAATTAATCGCTGTCTGGCTCCATTTAGCCACTGTTGGCGAAGAAGTGGTTGAAGCATGGAAATCATAAAGAAAATCCAGAAAATATCAAAAACCCCCATATTAAATTACCCCCTTTTATTTTAATCATATTTTAAGATTAATTCTATCCCTGCTTTTTAAGGTTTACCAGTTGAGATAAAGTAATCTTGAACTTTAAATTGGTATAGTTGAACGATTTATAGAGGAAATTTTTTAAGTTAAAAACTACCCCACTAATTCCAGAGCAATCTCTACCATCTGATTAAAGGTCTTCTGACGTTCTTCTGAAGTGGTCTCTTCCCTGGTTACCAAACTATCAGACACAGTTAAAATCGAAAGAGCATTGACCTTAAATTTTGCTGCTAGAGTGTATAAGGCAGCTGTCTCCATTTCTACCGCTAATACTCCGTAATTCGCCCAGTGCTTCCAGGAATTAGGGTCATCATGATAAAAAGTATCGGTAGTTAAAACACTTCCTACTTTTATGGGGATATCTTTCTCTAAGGCAATATCATAAGCCTTTTTTAAGAGGTTAAAATTTGCAGTTGAGGCGTAATCCATACCATTAAAACGTATTTTGTTAACGTGAGAATCTGTAGAGGCACTCATTGCCAATATAACATCTCTAATTTTTATATATGGCTGCATAGAACCACAGCTTCCGATACGGATTAAATTTTTTGCTTTATAAGTTGTAATAAGTTCATTTAAATATATCGATATAGAAGGCACTCCCATTCCTGTACCTTGGATTGAAACTCTTTTTCCTTTATAATTTCCGGTATAGCCGTACATACCCCGCACTTCATTATAGCAAACAGCATCGGTAAGGAAATTTTCTGCTATATACTTTGCTCTCAAAGGGTCTCCAGGTAGCAAAATTGTACTGGCGATATCTCCTTCTTTTGCTCCAATATGTATACTCATGATTATTTATCCTCCCACTTAAATAGATTAAATTAGTCGCTAGTGAATAGTGAATAGTCGTTAGTATTAAATGCAAGATGCACAAGCTTATCCAGTTTTACGATTAATGGTTATCCAATTTGCTTATTTACCGGCTAATTAAGTTTTATATGTCGGTAGAAATGCGCTGAATTCCCGTATTTGTTAGTTTTCTTCTTTAAATTTTATTATACACTTTTCAATATATTGTCTAAATTTTTTACTATTCATCTTATCATGTCTAGCATCATAAGTAATATGGTTTTTATGGTAAGGGGAACTTTTTGCAAAGATAACAAATGAACCCCTGAAATATCTGGATACCAATCTTGCACTCTTAGGAAGTAAAATTCTATTACCTTTTTCATCATAACTGAGGTATCCTTTTTCCCATACTTCCTTTTCCATATAATCTCCTGGTTTGATTTCAGTTAATTTCTCCTTTATAGAAAATGGTTCAATATCAGGAGTAATCGGCTTTAAACCTCCAGTTTCTAAACGGAAATAAGCCCATTCTATATTATTGGGAAAATAATTGAATTCTAATAATTTTGGCCTTACAATTCTGACCGAATGTGGGGTGTTAAATTCGATACAGCCTCTTTCGGATGACTTTTTAGCTCCTACTAAATCATGACCTCCGCCAGCAGGAAATAAAGTATGATTTAGATTACCCACAGAACTTAATTTCTTAAGAACTGAAACTATACTATCTACATCCTTCCAGATACACTTGTTTGGGATTGCTATAGGAAATAATTCTCCTATAGTTTTCTCCCAAACAATTAAATTCTCTGCTTCAAAATCACCTCTATCTAATTTCACTATTTTCCTCCCTTTAGGTAATATTTTAAATACTTTTTATTTTATCATAATTAATAAAAAAATTGCCACCTTTATAAAAGGTTAAGGCAATTTTTAACATCTTTATTACTCGAATTAAAGAAAGGATAATCTGTTTTAGGCCTACCACCAATAGAATAATAAAAAATATTAGGGAATTCTCTTAAATCGGGCAATAGAGCAATCCTCTTAATTTATAAATAAAAAATGGCGGAGAGAGAGGGATTCGAACCCTCGGAGCGGGTCTATACCCGCTCAATTGCTTAGCAGGCAACCACCTTCGGCCTCTCGGTCATCTCTCCATTTAAAAGTATAACATAATAATTTTTTTCAAGCAAGAAAAATCGATAAAGATTCAGTATCGAATGTTAAGTATATAGTGAAGAAGAATAAGAATGGAAGCCAGTAACCAACTAACCATTTTTTACTATATACTCGAACTTTCCTGTCTGACTTGCGATAAATATTAAAATATATTAGAATATGCTAAGTAAAAATAAGATATACAAATCAAAACACAGAAATAATAATTATTAATTTTATCCCAACAGGAGGAAAGACAAAAAAAGTGAAACACTACCAATATGATGTAATCGTAGTAGGAGGTGGTCATGCTGGCTGTGAAGCTGCTCTGGCTTCTTCCAGAATAGGGGCAAAAACACTTCTTATTACTTCCAATTTAGACAATATTGCCCTTATGCCCTGCAACCCCTCAATAGGCGGACCGGGTAAAGGACACGTAGCTCGTGAAATCGACGCCCTAGGTGGAGAAATGGCTAAAAATACTGATAAGGCTACTATCCATATAAGAATGTTGAATACCAGTAAAGGTCCGGCTATGTGGGCACTAAGAGCGCAGGTAGACAAAAAATTATATGCTCAGGAAATGATACATATTCTTCAAATCCAGGAAAATTTGGACCTAAAGCAAGAGATGGTAACAAAATTAATAGTAAATAATTCTCAAGTAAAGGGCGTAATAGTTAAAAGTAGCTTGGAATTTTATTCTCCTACAGTAATTTTGACTACCGGAACTTTTTTGAATGGATTGATTTATATCGGAAAGACTATTTTCTCTGCAGGAAGGGCGGGTGAAATTGCCTCAGTTAGTCTAGCTAGAAACCTTAAAGATTTGGGTTTTAAAATAGGAAGATTAAATACCTCTACTCCACCTCGCATAGATAGAAGAACGGTAGATTTTTCCCAAATGGAGGAACAAAAAAGTGCAGATGTACCTTTGGCTTTTTCCTTTGAAAATGAAGGTAAAATATATCAAAATTTTTCAATTTTTATGACTCGAACTAATCAAAAGACCCATGAAGTAATCCAAAATAATATTGATCGCATACCTCTTTCTAATGGCACTATTCAAAGCGCAGCTATTAGATACTGTCCTTCAGTGGAAGATAAAGTAATAAGATTTCCTGAAAAAACTTCTCACCAAATATTTTTAGAACCCGAAGGATACAATACTGAAGAAATATATTTACAAGGGTTTTTTACCAGTCTTCCTGCTGATGCCCAACAAGATGCCTTGCACACTATTAAAGGTTTAGAAAAATGCAAAATTATTCGATATGGATATGCTATTGAATACGATATTATTTACCCTAATCAATTAAAGTATTCTTTGGAAACCAAAAGGATCAAAGGATTATTTCTTGCTGGACAGATCAATGGAACATCTGGCTATGAAGAGGCTGCCGAACAAGGCTTGATAGCTGGCATAAATGCTGTACAACTTATTTCGGGAAAAGAACCTTTAATACTGGATCGTTCGGAAGCCTATATTGCGGTAGAAATAGATGATTTAGTTACTAAAAGTGTTGCTGAACCCTATCGATTAAGAACTGGGTTAGCTGAGTATCGACTTTTATTAAGACAGGATAATGCTGATTTAAGACTCACTCCTTATGGTTACAAATTAGGTCTAATTTCGGAACAAAGATATCAAAATTTTTTGAAGAAAAAAGAATTAATTGAAAAAGAAAAGGAAAGATTAAGAGAAGTAATTATTTACCCAACCGAAAAAGTAAATAATTTACTAAGTAAATTGCACACTGCTCCCCTTTCGAAAGCAATAAATTTAGCTACTCTTTTAACCAGACCTGAAGTAACTTATAGTCAAACTTTTTCTCTTGACCCTAATAGACCAGAACTTCCTACTGAAGTCACTGAGCAAGTAGAAATTCAAATTAAATACGCCGGGTACATCAAACGCCAAGAAATTCAGGTGAAAAGATTCAAAAAATTAGAAAATTATAAAATACCTAAAGATATCGATTATTTCAAGTTACATGGCATATCCCACGAAGGCAAAGAAAGGTTTTCAGAAATACAGCCAATTTCTTTAGGTCAGGCCAAAAGAATACCTGGAATAACTCCTGCGGATATTACCGCTTTAATGATAAATATTGAAAAGATGAAAAAACAACAGAGCGTATAGCACAACATTATCTTTCTTTCTTTTTCTCATCTACCCAACCACTACGAATCATATCTCCCTCTAAATTAACTATCGAGTTTTCTATTTCTATTCCATATTTTTTGCATAAACTCGATAGGTTAATACTATACATCCACCTAAGGCAGCCAATAGTAATTCTACCGGGTTGGGGGGCAGTATTGGTTCCTCTTAATTCTACAGGTTCATCTATTCTAACTTTAAACTCCCTTATTTCAGTTTCCGCTTTGTTTCCTTCTATCCATTTTGTTTTGGCTTTACAAGAATAATTTTTTTGCTGCTTCCAAAGTATTTTTCATTAACATAATATTAGTTATTGGCCCAACACCTCCGGGAACAGGGGTAATAACCGATACTTTATCCAAAACTTCCTCATAAGCTACATCCCCCACTAATTTCCCTTCTACTTCATTAGTTCCTACATCTATAACCACTGCTCCTTCTTTAACCATATTTTCTTTAATTATTTCGGGTATTCCTACTGCCACAATTAAAACATCTGCTTGGCGAGTATAGTAAGCCAAATCTTTGGTTCGGGAATGACAGACAGTAAGGGTAGCATTAGCATACGGCTCTTTCTGGAGAAGTATAAGAGCCAACGGTTTACCTACAATATTACTTCTTCCTACTATAACTGTATGTCTTCCTGGTATTATGATATTCTCTTTTTTTATTAGTTCATACACTGCATAAGGAGTACAAGGCAAAAACTCTGGTTTTCCTAAAGCCAATTTCCCCATGTTAATAGGATTAAAACAATCTACATCCTTTGAAGGACTAACTGCTTCTTGTACCTTATCTTGATTAATATGTTTAGGCAAGGGGACTTGTACTATAATTCCACTTACTTTTTTATCTCTATTCAAATCTTCTATAAGTTTAAGAAGCTCTTTTTCGCTAGTATTTTCAGATAGATGGTACTTTTCAAAGCCAATAGAAACCTTTTCACAAGCCCGATTAATCATTTTAACATAAAATAATGAGGCAGGATCTTCTCCTATAATTACTACTGCTAATTTAGGAATAAGCTTATTTTTCTTAATAAACTCCTTTACTTCTACTTTTAATGATTCATTAAATTCTTTAGCTATCTTTCTCCCATCGATAATCTTAACCATGATGTATCTCTCTCCTCCCTACATGTTTTACTTTCTCTATCTATCTATCTATAGATACAATATTATTGTAAAAATTTTAAATTAAAAACAAAAAATAGCCTATGTTTCTACATAGACTATTTTAGAGCATCGCATTTTCTTTAAAATTCTGATGCTCTAAAAAAATTATTTTTCTTCTTCTAATTAATTAATGATTTTTTCTTTCTGCTTTACTATCTTTTCCCTTATTAATTGCTTTTTTAATCATATATTTTACTTTATTCTTTTCAATATTACAGGCCGCACTAATTTCACTTTCCAATATTTTACGAGCTCTCTCATATAATCCTTTTTCGGTAGTTGATAATTTATCTCTATCATTTAGATGAATATAATTTTTCACCACTTGAGCTACTTTCAGGATATCACCGCTTTCTACCATTTCTGATTGAGATTTTATCCTGTGTTTATAATTTTCTTCCATTTCATTATCTACTTTATCTCCCAACACATTTAATATCTCTGGAACCGTATTGGGATTTATAATATGTCTTAACCCAATTTCCTTTGCTCTATTTACGGGAATCATTAAAGTCATTTCATTTACCATTAACTTTAAAATATAATATCTTTGTTTTTTGCCTAAAAAATCTTTTTCTTCTATCTTTTTTATGTCCCCAACCCCAAACGCTGGATGAGAAACCTTATCACCAATTTTAAACATTTTCTTGGATTAATTATTTAATAATCCTCCTCTCACTTCCTCTCCTGTTTTTTATATACATAAAGGGCATAATTATATATCCCATAAAAAATTATTTTCTTTTGAAATTCCCTTCTACTTTCGACTTAATCTTATTCCAGCAAAAAGATAAGAAAATTTAAAAAGATTATCCTACTTTTAAATAAATCTCTTTTTGTTTTTATTTTTTCTTACATTAGTATATCATTTTTTATCAGAAAGTCAAAATCAAGCAATAGGCAATGATTAAGTTACGGTATAATAAAAACTTAATTTTTTACACGATTTTAGAGTATTAGAAGATTAACTTAAAGATCTTAACTTTTATCGTTTTGCTTAAGCAAATAGATGGCAAGCTATATAGTGGGTATTATTTGAAGTTTCAAGCTTAGGCTCTTCTTCTTTGCATATAGCCTTAGCATAAGGACATCTGGTATGAAACCTACAACCAGAAGGAGGATTAATAGGACTCGGAACATCTCCCGTTAAGATTTCCCCTCGCTTCCTAAGTTTAGGATCGGGAATAGGTATTGCGGAAAGCAATGCCCGAGTATAGGGGTGTTTGGGGTTATTAAATAGTTCTTTTTTTGTCGCAGTCTCTACAATTTTACCTAAATACATTACTGCAATTCTATCACAGATGTGTTTTATAACACTTAAATCGTGAGCCACAAATAAAAGAGTAAGACCAAATTCTTTCTGTAAATCCTGCAATAAATTAATAATCTGAGCTTGGATAGAAACATCCAGAGCAGATACACATTCATCAGCAACTATAAACTCTGGGTTAGTAGCTAAGGCTCGGGCAATTCCGATTCTTTGCCTCTGGCCACCACTAAATTCATGAGGATATCTATTAATCTGATCAGGAAAAAGACCAACTTTTTCCATAATATCAATTACCCTCTCTTCTTGTTCTCTTTTAGAACCAATTTTGTGTACTTCCATTGGTTCAGCAATGGTTTGTCCTATGGTCATTCTGGGATCAAGGGAACCAAAGGGATCCTGATAGATAATCATCATCCTTTTCCTGAACTTTAACATTTCTTTTCGGCTTATATGAGAGATTTCTTGGCCATCAAAAAAGATAGCTCCATCGGTAGGATCTAATATCCTTAAAATAACCTTTCCACAAGTAGTCTTTCCACATCCCGACTCACCCACAAGACCAAGAACTTCTTTTCTCTTTATATAAAAACTTACATCATCTACAGCCCTTACAGCTTCTTTCTTCCCCAGGGGGGATTTGCCTATCAAGAACCATTTCTTTAAATTTTTTACTTCTACGAATTTTTCCATCTTATTTATTTTCTCCTGCTAACCAAATGACATTTCACCAGATGAGAATCTTCTACCTCTATTAACTTGGGCATCTCTTCCACACATTTTTCAAAACATAAGTCACACCGGGGATGAAAGGGACATCCTGATGGTAGATTAAGAAGATTCGGCACTACTCCTGGAATTGTATTAAGATGTTCTACTTCCATGTCCAAACGAGGTATCGATTTACTTAGTCCTTTAGTATAAGGATGCAGAGGATGGCTAAAAAGTGTATACACATCTGAATACTCTACAATATGCCCAGCGTACATCACTGCTACATAATCACACATTTCAGCAATCACCCCTAGATCATGAGTTATCAACATCACTGAGGCACCGAATTTGTCCTTTAAATCATTAATTAACCTTAAAATCTGGGCTTGAATAGTGACATCCAGAGCAGTAGTAGGCTCGTCAGCAATAAGCAAAGTAGGATTGCAAGATAGGGCCATTGCAATCATCACTCTTTGTCTCATCCCTCCCGATAACTCATGAGGATAATTGTTTATTCTTTTTTCTACATCTGGTATTCCCACAATTTTTAAGATATTTATCGCTTTTTCCCTTGCTTCTGTTTTGCTCAGTCCTTGATGTAACTGAATAGTTTCTATTATCTCATCTCCAATAGTGAATACAGGGTCTAAGGAAGTCATAGGTTCTTGAAAAATCATAGATATTTTTCTACCTCTTATTTTCCTTATTTCCTCATCATCCAATTTTAAAAGGTCCTGACCTTCAAAATACACTTCCCCATTAATAATTTTTCCGGGAGGATGAGGAATTAATCTCATCACCGACAAGGCGGTGACACTCTTACCGCTTCCGGACTCTCCTACAATTCCTAAAGTTTCTCCTTGATTAATCTTCAAACTAACTCCATCTACTGCTTTTACTACCCCCTCATGGGTAAAAAAGTGGGTTTTTAAATTTTTTATTTCCAATAATGTTTTCATATTTTATCTTATTTTGTCCTATCTTATAAATTTGCTTACCCTTTCTAAAATTTTATTAAGTTTTAAGACGGGGATCTAATATATCTCTTAGACCATCTCCTAATAGATTAAGGCCTAAAACAGAAAGTAATATTGCTATTCCAGGGAAGGTAGCTGCCCACCATGCTCCACTTACAATATAAGAATAACTCTTAGAGAGCATTGCTCCCCATTCTGGAGTAGGAGGCTGGGCTCCCAAACCTAAAAAGCCCAGAGCAGCACAGTCTAAAATAGCAGTTGCTAACATTAAAGTCCCATATACAATTACTGGAGCGATACTATTAGGTAATACATGACGAAAAATAATTCTCCAATCACTTGAGCCAATTGCCTTCTGGACTTCAATATACTCCATCTCTTTTATATAAAGCACTGAACTCCTGATGATTCTCGCCATCTGAGGGGTATAGACTATACCAATAGCTACCATCGCTTTACCTAACCCTTGCCCTAAAACAGTTACAATTACAATAGCTAGTAATAATGCCGGAAAGGCAAACATAATATCTACAATTCTCATAATAACTGCATCTACCCATCCACCATAATAACCAGCAGTGGTCCCAAAAGCTATACCTAAAACCATAGCAATAGCTACTGCAACAAAACCAGCACTTAAACTAACTCTTGCTCCATAGAGAATTCGACTTAAAATACATCTTCCCAGGGCATCTGTTCCCAGAGGCATACCTTCTATACCCTTTTCGCTCCAAAATCCTGGTTTTAAAGCATTAAAAAGTTCTGGAGGAGAAGGAGTAGGGCTATTAGGAGCAATATAATCAGCAAATATGGCACATAAAACAAGTATAGCTACAATTATTAAGCCAAAAACTGCTGATTTATTATATTTTAATCTTCTGGTTAATTCCTGAACTTTTGTTTCGCTAATTTTTTTCATTTTTCCTATCCATAGTGAATTCTTGGATCAATATAAACATAAATAATATCAGTGATTAAATTTACAATGACAAACATAAAAGCAAAAAACAATACACACCCCTGTACCACAGGATAATCTCTCATATTCACAGCATTTACTATGTATCTACCTATCCCAGGCCAGGAGAAAACCGTCTCAGTTAAAATAGCTCCAGCAAGTAATAATCCAAAATTTAATCCGATTACAGTAACTACGGGGATCATCGCATTTCGAACTGCGTGCTTGTAAATTACTATTCTTTCTGATAATCCTTTCGCTCTTTCTGTCCTGATAAAATCCTGTCTTAATATCTCTAACATACTTGATCTGGTTACTCGGGCTATGGTAGCCATAGGTATAGTAGATAAGGCAATAGAAGGAAGGATTAAATAACGAATCGAACTTATAAACGCCGCAAAATTTCTAGTAATAAGACTATCCAATAGATAAAAACCGGTAACACGTTGGAAGGAAATCATCATACTTATCCGTCCACTAATAGGGAGCCACCTAAGATATACTCCAAAAATCATCATCAACATAATTCCTAACCAAAAAACGGGCATTGATACACCAAAAAGGGCAATTCCCATAAAACTATAGTCCAAAATGGAATACTGTCTCGAAGCTGAAATAATCCCGGCAATACAACCTACAATTACAGCAAAAAACATAGATAACATAGTAAGTTCAATTGTATTAGGGAATCTTTCTAATATCTCCTTAGCTACAAATTCATTAGAAACTATAGAACGTCCCAAATCGCCATGCAAAACCTGTTTTAACCAGATCCAATATTGGGTAGTAAGGGGTTTATTTAACCCGTACTTTTCTCTAATGGCCTCAATAGTCTGAGGAGATGCATGTTCTCCGGCCATAGTTACTGCTGGGTCTCCAGGAGCTAAATGAATTAAAGAAAAAGAAAGAATAGAAACCCCTATTAATACTGGTATTAACATTAATAATCTCTTACTAATATACCACTTCATATACTAATTCCTATCTATTTTTAATTAAACTTAAACTATTATAATTCAATAAGTAAAAAAATAAAATGTACTTAAAGAGGTACATTTTATTTTTTTACTTAATTTTTCAAAAGGGAAAGAGGTAATTTTTATTACTTCTTCCCCTTTTGAAAACAAAATTTCAAAATTAGATAGTTCTCTTTATTCTATCCACACCGGATAGAAGAATTTTCTGGAAGTAGGATGGAGAACATATCCTTTTACATTTGACCGGAAAACTATATTCTGACTGGCATGAGCCAAATAAACCCATCCAGCGTCTTCGTGTATCATCTCCTGAGCTTTCCTATAGTAGGCTGCTCTCTTTTCTGTATCATAAGTAGATAAAGCTGCAGAAAGCAATTCCTGAACTGTATTATTGGCATAGAAAGCATAGTTTCCAGCTGAGCCTATAGAACAAGCATTAGCTCCATATAATACATTCATAAAGTTATCTGGATCTCCATTATCTCCAGTCCAACCTAATAGACACATCTGGTGTTTCCCGGCTTCAGTTTCTTGCAAATAAGTCCCCCAATCAACCTGATAAAATTTTACTTTTATACCTACGGCGGCTAAATAACTCTGGATAGCTTCTCCAATCTTAGGTGGATCAAACATATATGGTCTGGATACTGGCATTACATACAGAGTGACCTCAAAGCCATCAGGATATCCTGCTTCTGCCAGCAGTTCTTTCGCCCTTTCTGGGTCATAAGGATAATCTACAATATCATCATTATACCCCAACATAAATGGGGGCATACCATTTTTGGCCACTACTGCTGTTCCCATATAAATATTATCTACTATTGATTGTTTGTCAATAGCCATATTTATTGCCTGTCTCACCTTCTTTTTAGTAAGAGGCTCAAAATACCCGGGGGTTTTGACCAGAGGTTCTGTTTCTAAATCCCTCACTCCATTTTTATTAGCATCGATATATCCATATCCAGTATTCATAGCCATATAACCAATATTCATACCTGGTGCAGACATAAGAACCAAATCTTTATTAGCTTTTATCCGGTCGAAATCTGCAGGATTGGGATACTCTATTCCTTGGACCTCACCAACTTCTAAAGCCATAAGTCTAGCTGAAGGATCGGGGATAACTTTGAAGATTAATTTATCGAGCTTGGCTCTTTCCCGCCAATAATTTTCATTAGCTTCTAAAGTAATATGGTCATCTTTTACCCATTCAACAAATTTAAAAGGACCGGTACCGCAGGGATGTTTGAAGGCATCTTCTTTATACTTTTCTGCATTAGCAGGACTTACAATATTAACTGTAAACATGGCAAGGCTGGTCATTATAGACGCATTTACTTTTTTTAGAACAATTTTTACTGTGTAATCATCAAGTTTTTCTACTTTTTCTATATCACTAAACATATATCCCCAATAAGCCCATTCACCATATTGATTATAGGGATGATTGGGGTCATATTGGCGGGCAAAGGAAAATACTACTGCATCGGCATTAAAATCGGTCCCATCGTGGAACTTAACTCCTTTTCTTAAGTGAAAAATTATTTCTTTCCCATCTGCCGAGGTCTCCCAAGAAGTAGCCAAACAAGGTTGAATTTCTGTGGACCCTTCTTTGTATTCAACTAAACCCTCAAAAATGTTATCCATTCTCTGAATAGATTCTCCATCAGTTACATCTCCCGGATCCAGTCTCGCTGCATCTCCACTGCTACCAAATACCAGAGTGCTTCCCGCAGAAGCCGCTCCAACAAAACCAAATACTAATCCTACAATTAGTAATAAAACCAAAAACAACTTACTTTTCATTTATTAAATCTCCTTTCTTATCTCTTGATATTCTCGAATTATAAATTTCTATTTATTAATTTATAGAAATTATTCTACCTCCTTTCTTTTTTCTCAAGCCTATTTCAAGTCTATGCTTAAGTAATAAGATTGTCAGGGGAATAAACCGCCCTGTAACCTCTATGCTAATTGTTATTTCTTTTTTTGGTTTTAAATAATCTCCTTATTTTAAAAAAGATAAAGGATTAAGAGGTTTACCTCCAGATCTTATTTCAAAATGAAGATGAGGACCAGTAGCATTTCCAGTTCTTCCCAGTTTTGCAATCACACTACCTTTTTTTACATATTGACCTTTCTTTACTAAATTTACAGAATTATGAGCATATACAGTAGAATATCCACCATCGTGACTTAAGATAATTACATTACCATAACCCCTCATATAACCAGCATAACTTACTCTGCCACTCTCTGCGGCCATTATGTTTGACCCTAAAGAGCCACCTATATCAATACCCGAATGGAACTCTTTCCTCCCATTTAAAGTCCTTATACCAAAAGGGGAAGTAATTCTACCTCTTATTGGCCAAATAAAATTACATATATTACTGCGGGTTCTGGATACATTAGGAATTCTCAATGGTTGTCCTACAGAAATTTTAGAAGGGTCAGAGATATTATTAGCGGCAATGATTGCTTCTAATTTTACATTATATTCCCGAGATATATTCCAGAGACTTTCTCCTTTTTTCACATAATAGATTATATCTTCTGATCCAGATTCTTGATTATATCCTTCTGCTTTGGCAATATCCATATTGGCAATAGGTATTTTCAGCTTTTGTCCTATAGATAATCGGGATATTTGTTTTAGGTGGTTTGTGGAAATAATTGAGCTCATCTTTACATCAAATTTCTTGGATATGCTCCACAGGGTATCGCCTTTTACTACTGTATAAGTTAGCATAGTTGGCTGTTGTTCTTTTTCTTTCCCAGATATTCCTCCTCCAATTGCAGGAATTTCTAATCTTTGGCCAATTGATAGGAGGCTTTTATCTTTAAGATTATTAACTTCAGCAATAACCTCAGACGATACTCCATATTTCTGGCTAATACTCCACAGACTGTCTCCTGCTTTCACAATATGAATGAGCGAATTTAGATTTTCATTTTGATTACTGTCTTTATTTTTATTTTCCTGCGCTATCTTCTGTTTGCTTAAAGGTTTATTGGAAATAACATTTTTAGATAAGGGAATTTTAATCTCTTGTCCAATAGAAATTAGATGAGGATCAATAAAATTATTAATTGTTAAAAGAGAACTAACCTCTAAATTATATTTTTGGGCTATTGACCATAAAGTCTCACCTTTCTTTACAATATGAGTAATATAATCTTTCTTCGCAGTAATCTGTGAATTATTCAAAGGTATCTTGATAATTTGCCCAGGAGACAGGATGTTTTTGTTTTTAATACCATTAAGTACTAAAATCTGTTCTATGGAAGTGTTATATTTTTGGGAAATACTCCACAGGGTATCTCCTTTGACTACTTGATAAGTAATAAAATCACCGGTACCAGCTAAAGAGGAAACAGAAAAAGAAAAGATTAATAATATAATAAATAAAAAGAAAAAAGCTGCCAAAATAATTAATTGGTTATTATTGCCCTCATATCTTGGGGGTAGATACATCCGTTAAATTTCTCCTTCTAGACATCTTAAAATTAATTTCTCAGCTAAGAAGATACAATTGGATTTTAAACAATTAAGACTTTTTAGATTAGGATTTCTTTTTGGGTAAAATTAATTGGTCTTTCTACTGATTTTTACCCTTTTCGGGTTGCTTCTTTAAGAAGTCATCAATAACTTCTTTATTGAAACGCCAAATTCTTCCAATCTTAATTGCTGGGATCTTATTTGTTCTCGCCCATTGATATACAGTCAGAGGTTTTACTTGTAAATATTCAGCTACTTGTTTAGCAGTTAAATAATTACCCATAAACTGAAGCCCTCCCGATATTGGTACATTAATCCTGCTAATATCTTATTGTTTTTTAATAATTTTGTCAATTTTTTTATTTATTTTATATATCTATTTGGACTTATTTCTTAATTAGTTAACTCTATAGCCAATTGGTTATTTAGCTATCATTCTCGTCCTTTTCCTGATGTAGTATATCTCCTATTTCCCGAGCAATCCGATAAGGTTTAGTCAAAATTCTAATGGGGATAGACTTTAAAAATTGGGATAAGTCTCTTTTTATCTCTTCGGTTAGGCGTTGTGGTTTAGTTAATACTCTATCTATGAAATCAGTAGTATATGTCTCTAACAATTTTTCCCGGTTAATTCTAACTGCATTTCCACAAATATTACATCTAATATATTCTAAATATCTACCTTTATAAACGATTGTATGACTAGTCTCTTTGTTACAATAAAGGCAAAAAAGAAAAGTTTTTATTTCGCTAGTCATCTTCCTTCAGGATTATTAAGTTAAACCCTGGCCTCCTCTTTTTGTTTAATGAAAATTATCTATTTCTCACTTAAGATTTTTGCCAATTTTTTATAGATCTGGTAAGATTTCATCACTTTCTTTATATGTTCTCTAGTTTCAGAATAAGGAATATTTTCCACAAAATTATCCAGATCAGATCTATCATATTCCTTTACCCATTTGCTGGTGATCCCTGGACCCGCATTATAGCCAGAAATCATTAATATGGGGTCATTGGAAAACCTTTCTTTTAAGTAATTAATATACCAGCAACCCAAATTTATATTTACTTCAGTAGAAAATAATCTTTCATCAGTGAAATCTTCAAGATTTAATTTCTGAGCGATCCATTCCCCGGTCGAAAATATTATTTGCATCAATCCCCTTGCGCCCGCTACTGACTCATTCCAAGGGTTAAACCTGCTTTCCTCCCTTATCATTGCTAAAACAAGCAAAGGGTCTATTTCATATTTTAAGGCATATTTATTAATTATATCTTTGAAATAGAAAGGATAAAGCTTCTGCCATAATTCCAGAGGTAAATCCTCTAATCGATGATTGCCCTTTAAATAACTAAAGATTATCTCAGTATAATTTACAGAATTATAATACTCCTTATTTCTTTGATAAATATCACTTAATTCAAATAATAAATAGATATTCCCTGGATAGTATTTTAGTGCTCCCCGTAATTCTACTATCGATTCTTGATAAAAATTGATCTCTTTAAATAATTCTGCCTTAAGTAGCGCCAGTTGACCTTTCCCCTCTATTTTATCATATTTTTTGAAAAATTCCTTTAAATCTATGAAATCTTCTTTATTAGAAAAAGGAATGGGCCAGGAGAAACTAATGTCACTTTTCTGCTGCACCACTCTTTCAGAATAATAACTCAAAGGATATTCCTGAACAAGTTTTTCGTAAGCAATTCTTGCCTCCTCCTTTAAGCCCATACTTTCTAAAGTCTTCCCTTCCCAGTATAGGGCATCATCTCCCAAACTGCTCTGAGAAAATCTCTCTGCTAATTCATGATAGCAATCTAATGCCTCAGAAAAAGCATTATTATTAGTATAATATCGAGCTAAATTCCACAAAGAATTCATTGCTTCATAACTATTAGGGTATCTGTTTATTAAATCTCTCCACGTAGAAATTCCCTTTTCTGTTTCTTTTGCCTGAAAATATAATTCTGCTAAACGTTGAAAAGATTGTCGAGCATAATAACTTTCAGGATATTTTCCTATTATTTTTTTATATCTATCCATAGCCAAATGACTTTTACCTAAAGCGCGTAAAGAATTAGCTATCAGATAATCTGCTTTAATTGTAATTTCACTGGGAGTAAACCTTATTATTATCTCTTCACACTGATTAATAGTTTTCTTGTATTCGCCTTTATAATATAATGAACGTGCCCTTTTGTAATATACTTCGGAGGTAACTTCTTCTACAGGAAAACCCTTGATAATTTCCATATACAAGTCTTCGGCCATATTATATTGGCGGTACTTAAATAAAATATCTGCACATTTTAACATTATATGGTAAGGAATCTTTATATCCTTTAAATCTTCTTTAATCTTATATAAATATTTGACTAATAATTCTTCTGGTTCTGAATTCCTTTTCAGGCGATAGTTCTTTTCTAATATTTCGTACAAACAATTAAGAGAATCAATATATCTTCTTTCTTGCCAATATATCTCAGAAAGTTCAAGCAGAACCTTTCCTTTAAGTTGATCATCTTGGGAATTTTCTAAGATATTTTTATAATAAATTAGTGCAGAGTCTATATCTTTTAATTCGCAGTAGGTTTGGGCAACCTGATAATTAGCTTCTGCAATAATTAAACTATGGGGAAAATTTTCTATTATTTTTTTAAAAGTGGCAATGGATTCGTAATTATCCCCTTTATGGTGATAAGTGTCAGCCAGGTAAAAGAGTGAGTAATCAGTCAAAATGGGGTCATTTACTACTAAGTTTTTATATACCTCTATTGCTCCATTCCAGTCTTCAATCTTTCTATAGCAATCCCCTAATATAAATTGGGCTTTAATATAAAGAGGTAAATTTAGAGTGGAATATTTTACTTTTAACAATTCGGAAATTGCGTGTTGATAATCACTCTGTTGATATAATTCCAATCCCGCTGTATAGTTTTTTAGATCTTCTTTTAGCTCGATAGTTGAAGGGTGTTCTTCTATTATTTTAGAAAGTTTTAATATCTTCAGTTGTTGGGATTCGAATTCAGTCAATTCACCATTGCCGGCCAAAGCAATATTTGCTCCGATTAAACTTGGGGATAGAATTATTATTAAAAAAAATATAATAATATTTGAAGTTTTCATTATTTCTCCTGTGGATACGATTCACTGTGCTTCTACTATACTATTTTATTTACTTTATAGATTATAATTATAATATAGGTATC
>Ga0190359_1000669_pt1 | contig 22799 bp, 34 predicted proteins | sample 48721823_MG_FD_161269 | JGI IMG/M metagenome (GOLD analysis project Ga0190359, IMG submission 161269) | Hydrothermal vent microbial mat bacterial communities from Southern Trench, Guaymas Basin, Mexico - 4872-18-2-3_MG | ecosystem: Environmental > Aquatic > Marine > Hydrothermal vents >... | reverse complement strand
TAAAAGTATATGGTATATTTCTATAAGTTTTAGTCATTGTTATTTATTAGTATTTTCATAAAAGGTTATTCTTTCTTGAACGTCTTCACGAGTTATCTCGCCATTCATTTGTTTTAATATGTCACTGGTCATATCTATTTGTTTACCATTTTTACATGTAATTATAAATTGCATAGTTATTATATTTTAAAGTTATTATTATTAGTAGTCATGATGGGAATCGAACCCACCTGTACACCATGATGACTGGAGATCAGTTAGTAGTTATTATACTACTTCTTTATCACGAAGAATTACCGGTACACTAGTTGAAGAAGTGTATGATTTGTACTTTTCAAAGCAATTCATAGAAGATAATTTATCTTTCATTATAGAATATACTTTGTCATGATTGTACTTAAAAGTTTTACCACTTTTGAAAGTTACTTCAATGATTTGATTTTTACCGATTAAAGATTTTCTGATGACAAATCTTTTTGATTGAATTGAATTTTGCATAGTTTAAAATTTAGTTATTATTATTATTATTTAGTTACATTTATATTATCCAGTTGTTACTGTATTTTGTTTGTAAAGAGTGTAGTTTTATTTATTAGTTTAAAAGTTAGTAGGGTTATTACACTATACTTCTTTCTCTATAACATGAGAATAACAATTATTTCCATTTTGATTGATAAATTGTTTTATTATATTTTCAAGTTCAAATTGTTGATTTGGTGTAATATCACCAGAAGTTAAATTGTAGTCTTCACATATTGAAGTGAAATCAATGTATTGTATTAAAGGAATGAACATAGTTTTTATTTATATTTGTTAAGTTATTTACATTTATATTATCCAATGTAGTTTGTATTTTGTTTGTAAAATATAAATTTAGTAATTAGTTCCTATGGAAAAACTCAAAAAGAAGATCGTAAATCATTGATAATCTGATATATATATCGAAAAACGTAGAGAAATTGGTGGGACCCATGAAAATGAAAACCGTTTTTGTAAATCGTTGATAACCAGGGGGATAGGGGGTAACACCCAACTCCTAAATTTGTAATAACTTTTTTTAAGAAACTGTGACATTAGCCTTATAGGTATATAGAGTAAGGGGCAATTGTCACTATATAGTATATTTGTAAACCTTCACTTTTTCCTGTAAGTATATATATTATAAAAAATAACATTATGGCAATAATAAACAGCTACGCTTCTGGAACTGTTACTACTTCAGATCTAATTCTAGGTGTAGACACTTCTACTAGCAAGAATACAACTAAAACATTCAGTGCAGGTGACATAGCGTCGTTAGCATCAGGATCTACAGCTTATGATTCTTACGTAGCATTACTCACACAGACAGGTACAGCGGCTCCAGTAGCTACAGTATTGTCAAATAACTTAACAGCTACACTTACTTGGGCACGCACAGGTACAGGTATTTATACATTGACAGCTAACGCAGCTACTTTTACAGCTAATAAAACAATAGTATTCCTTAACAATGGTAGTGATTTAACAGCCACTCAAGTGCCACCTATAGTATGGACAAGAACAAGTGATACAGTTTTAACTATTACAACCGGAGCTGATGCTGCTATAACAAATGGATCTTTCGAAGTAAGGATTTATTCATAATAAATAACACATGGCAATAATATACTCTTATCCAAAGACTACACCAGTAAATACAGATCTAATTGTTATATCTCGTCAACCATCTGATCCAGATGAAACAGCTACATATAGTGTATCTTTAGCCGATGTAGCTACATTAGTTACAGGTGGAGGTCTTGTAACAAGTTTAAATGATCTCACTGATTGTTTGATAGACAATAATTCAGAATATATAGGTACTGTTCCAAGTGGAGTATCAGGATCCAACAATACTACTTTAGGTATTTTCACTGGAAAAGATTTAACATCAGGCTTTAGTAACTCTTTAATAGGTTCTTATGCTGGGCAAAATATTACAACTGGAAGTTCTAATATTGCTATTGGTACTGAGGCTTTAAAGAATACACAAGACCCTGACAATTCAGTGGCAATAGGTGTTAGTGCTGGAAATGCTGCTAGTGGAGATGATTGCATTTATATAGGTGGTTCTGCGGGTAGAGTAAATACAGGTGACTCTAATATATTTATAGGTTTAGTTTCTGGATTTTCACATACTTCAGGTGTAAATAATACGGTTTTAGGAAGAAGTGCAGGATTTACTAATACTACTGGTTCTAATCGTGTTTGTGTAGGTTATGTATCAGGTTATTATAATACTGGAGCGGACAATACGTTTATTGGATATAAAGCTGGTGAAGGTAGTTTCAGTGTTAATTCTACAGGCGCACAGAATACAGTTGTTGGTAGTCAAGCTGGTAAAGGATTAACAACTGGTGGTAACAATGTTTTAATAGGACAAGACGCAGGCTCTACACTCACAACGGGTTCTAATAGTATAGTTATTGGTCAAAACGCAGAACCAAGTGCTGCAACTACTAGTAATGAAATTACATTAGGTAATGCAAGTATAACATCACTTAGAATACCAGGTTTGCAGTCAGGAGCTACAGATGGAGATGTACTTACATTTTCTTCTAGTACGAACAATATAACACTGCAATCTGGACCTCTTACAAAACTAGTAACACTAAGTGCAGCACAAATAATTTCTTTAAACGGATCTAGTTCATTAGAATTAATACCAGCTCCAGGTGCAGGTAAGATTATTGTTGTATCAGATATTTTATTCTTTTTAGATTATGGCGGCGTTGCTTTTAATATCACTGGTAGTGGTTCTGTAAGATTTGCTTATGGGTCTTCTGCAGGTATTGCGTTTACTAATTATATAAATATACTAAATAAAACAGCAGATTATTATCTTACTTCAAATGAAAACTTAGAACCTGAAGCAAACCAAGCTTTAAATTTTAAAAGCGACAGCATTGCAGTAACAGCTGGTAATTCGCTTGTTAAGTTTAACATTGTATATAGAATACTAGACGCAACAACTTTAGCTTAACAGTTAATATGTAAAAAATTAAAAAACCAAGTGAGTATATAAAGTATACCCGGCCAGGGAAATGGCAAACCAAATAGTAATTTAAAACCAAAACCAATGACACTATTTTACCAGACTCAATCGTGGAGTAGTCAACCGCAAGTAAATGAAGAAACAATTAACCTTTGGAAACATGTATCTGAAAAGAAACATTGGCGTATAGTCCAACTACCAAACGGTTTCTACCAAACAGAATACCTAGATCCTAAAAAAGAAAATTCTTGGATCGACGTAACGAGACGTGAGACCTTAGAAGGAGCTGAGCAAGCAATAGATGCATCGATATCGCACTATGAAAAAAAGCTTGGTTACTTACGTGGACCACAAGTCGTTAAAACATTTGAATGAAAAAATCTATAACAAAAGTAGTTGGGGCTATAGGTTGTGTGACAACTATAATAGCTTACTACTTAGCGTTTATCGGAATAATAAAATTACTCTTTAAATAAAATATAATCTAATTAAATCTAATATGTCAGACGCTATAGTTAAAAACCTTAACTTTGGTAGCGAAGCTCGCGCCAATGTGTTTAAAGGTATTAATAAATTAACACAGGCTGTTAGCTCCACATTAGGAGCTAGCGGTAAATGTGTTATACTGGAAGATAACACCGGACAGCCAGTAATAACAAAAGACGGTGTAACAGTTGCAAACTCTATTATACTTAGAGACCCAGTAGAAAACATGGGTGCTACGCTTTTAAAGGAAGCTGCTAGAAAAACCGTTCAAGAAGCTGGAGACGGAACAACAACGGCTACGGTACTAGCGCACTCAATTTTAACAGAGGCATATGAAGTTCTAGATCAAGAAGGTTCTAGAAATATGAAGAACGGCATTATGTCAGCAGTAGAAAAGGTTGTAAAACATCTTGATAAAAACTCTGTTAAAGTCTCTGGAAATATGATAGATCAAGTTGCAACTATATCTACAAATAACGATGCTGAATTAGGTAGTGTTATAGCAGATGCTTTTAGAGGTGTAGATGAAACGGGTATAGTTACCATGGAGCAAAGTGCAGAGAGCACAACAATTGTAGAAATAGTAGATGGTGTTGAGTATAACAAAGGATTAGTTAATATGGCTTTTGTTACCAGTAAAACTTCTAGAACTGCTGAACTTGATAATCCATTAGTATTACTTGTTGAATCACCTATTGAAAGTATTAGGAAAATACAAAGCGTACTTGAATACGTTATAAAAAATAATAAAGCATTACTTATTGTTGCTGATTGTGAACCAGCTGTTATATCAGCTCTAGCAATGAATAAAAACAAAGGTAATATAAAAGTAAATGTAATCAACGCACCCACATACGGTATTAATAAAAAAGATATGTTATCTGATTTAGCTTTACTAACTGGTGCTACTATTATAAACGAAGACCTTGGTGATGATGTAAATCTAATAACACCTGATATGTTAGGTACTTGTGTTAAAAGTGTAACCACGGAGATGGATACAATACTGCAAGTAAATAGAGATAATAAAGAGGTTGATGATTTATTAGAACAAATAAAAAAAGAATTAAAAACAACTACTAATGCTGTAGATGTTATTAAACTAGAAAAAAGATTATCTAGATTATCTGCTAAAGTTGCTGTTGTAAAAGTTGGTGCAAATTCAGAAATAGAGCTTAAAGAAAAAGCTGATAGAGTTGAAGATGCTATTTGCGCTACTAAAGCTGCGATAAAAGAAGGTATAGTACCAGGCGGTGGTATTGCTTTATTAAATGCATCGACAGCTATCAAGCCAAAAACAAAAAGTGAAGAAGTACTTTTGAAAGCCATACAAGCTCCATTTAAAACTATTTTGAAAAATGCTGGTATTGATTCTTATGATATACCTAAGGTAAAAGGCAAAGGGTTAGATGTGGTTACAGGAAATATGGTAAATATGATTAAGTCAGGTATTATCGATCCTTTGCTAGTTACCAAGTCTGCACTTAGAAATGCAGCATCAGTTGCTACAACTATTCTTTCAACCGATTGTGTAATCAATAATTTAAGAATAGATGAAGGCGGTAGGTAAAAACTTAATAATAAAAATACAAGAAGAAGCTTCCACCAAAACAAAAGGTGGATTGCTATTAGCTGAAATACATCGTGAAGATATACGCTATAGAAAAGCTGAGGTACTAAATGTTGGTGATGAAGTTGTAGGTATAAGCAATGGTGACAAAATATATTTTGATCGACGTGCTGGTCATGGTATAGAAATAGATAAAGAAAAGTTTCACGTTATAAAATTACAAGACGTTGTTGTAATACTATGAGACGAAGATTAGAAGCTAGTGACATTAAGGACTTAAACCTTTTAAAACACTATCGTATAATTCGTAAATGGGCTTGTAGAAATAATGATTTAAACGATGCGGATTTAGAGTTGTTAATATATCTAGACTGTATGGACTACTTTAATAAAAAAGATTTTGAAATGGGTTGCTATTCATTTAGCTGGGACAACAGAAGATGGAATAGGTTACTTAAAGAAGGTTGGATAGTAGTATGGCGTGAAAGAAACAGAACGACACAGAAGTATAATATATATAAAGTTTCGTTTAAATGCAAAAGGTTAATTAACACTATGTATAAAATAATGCTTGGTGAAGAGGATGTACCTATTAGCGAAAGAAGAAACAAAATTATGCGCGGTAAAACATATACTGATAAGGTATTAATAACCTCTGTGTATAACGTAAATAAAGATAAAAATAGATAATTATGGCTTACAAAAGTCCTTTAAAAATGATAGACCCATTAACCGGTATGGAGATGACGGTGCAACCGCCTATGCCAGCTAATCAAATGGGTACAGCTAAACCTGTATTTAATCAAACAACTCAAAATTTAGCGCAACAAGTATACGGAGGTTTAGATCAAAGACAAATGTCTATGGGTCAGCAAGCGCCTGTGTTTATGAAAAGTCCTTTAGAAGGAAATGCTTTTATTGGTGCTAAAATGGCTGCTGAAAAAGCTGGTGAGTCTACTTTTGAAGTTAATGGAAAAACATTTAATGTAAAATAAATAACAATGGATAAAAGAAAAATGATTATTAGCAATCCTAAATTAGAGGGACAAGTAGGTGAAAGTGCTGTATGGGACGGACCGCTTAGTAAAGAAGGCTTTCCAATGGGAGTAGGTAGCAGTTCTGGTATTACAGGTTTACAAGTTAGTAAATTTCCTTGTGAATTTAAAGCAGGACCAATTACTCAAAGAGCTAAAGGATTATAATATGACATTTGGAGATTTTAAATTGTATTCTATAAATACACTTACATTGGGAGTTACTACATTCACTAGGATAGAAATGAGTTTAAAAATACTACTTTTAATAGTTACTATAGGATATACTTTACATAAGTGGATGCAACTTAATAATCGTGAATAATATGTTTGAGTATTTTACTTATGAAGAATTCGATTCGCCTGATGTGCAAGGTAGCGGGCAAATGATGAGTAAAAAATTAATAATGATACTTGAAAGCGTTAGAGAAGAGTTAGGTAAACCAATTGTTATAACATCGGGTTATAGAACTCCATCACATAATAATAAAGTTGGTGGGAAATTAACCTCGTCTCATTTAAAAGGATTAGCAGTTGATATAGCATGTACTGATAATAAGTATAGATTTGATCTAGTACGTGAATTACTAGAGCATGGTATAGATAGAATAGGTATTGGTAGTACTTTTATACATGTAGATATTGATCAAGAAAAAACAACTGACTTAATTTGGACATACTAATATGGCATCACCTGTAAATATAAAAGAAAAAGCTTACGAAAAACAAAACAGATCTATGCGTAAAAAACATAAATCTGAAACCGGTAAGACATTAGGTAAGAGATTAACTAAGGGAACTGATTCAAGAAGAGTATCATTTGCTTGTAGATTTGGAGGTATGGCTGGTGCACTTAAAGATGCTAAAGGAGAACCCACGAAATTAAAAATGGCATTAAAAAAATGGGGGTTTGGTAGTAAAGAAGCTGCTAAAAACTTTTGCAATAAAAATAAATCTAAAAAATAATATCATGCACAAAGGACATTACGGAAAATATACTGGTAATGCTAAGTGGTCGAAAGATCATGCACATACTAAAGTTACGAGTGGTAACTACGACGCTACTAAAAGAGATGATGAAGCACATATGAAGTATCTTAAAGAAGATGTATTATATGATGCACATCATGGAGGTAGTGACAAACAAATGACAGATGACGAGAAACATATTTCAAAGTTAGCTGGAGATTTAAAATACGATAATAAAAAATTTAAAAACTAAAAATTAAAATTATGCCAACAGGATATGGATATGGCGGTGCATCCGCTACAAGTAAATCAGGAAAATCAGGTATGACAGGTGGTCATGCTATACACAAACACATGAGTAACAGCGCTTTCAAAAAAATGGGTGGAGTTATGGACGCAGACACAGAAGACATGCCACTTACAAAAGATATGACTGGTGGTAGAAAAGGTTCTGTGGCTAATATGGGTCACAAAGGTTCTGCTGTAAAAATGTACGGTAAGAAAAAGAAATAAAACAGATTAGGACTGTACAAACCTAGCCAAACATTAACATTAACATTAACATTAAACATTTAACACAATGGCAAATTACATTAAAATTAAAGCAGTAGACATTAATGTCGCTAATCAACTTTCTGATGTTATCATCGGGGGTGTCGACTCTGTATACCAAGGGTTAGCTAACGGAGACGCTAGCGCTGACAAATTTACAGTTTATGCTGGAGGTAAAAGTTATTTATTCACTGTAACTGCAAAAGGAAAAGAGTGGGCTGATGCATTCATATCAGCTACAACTGCAAACCCAGGAGGACCTTTAGCAATTGTACAAAATAGTACAGGTGTAAAAGTAACTGATATAGTAGTAGCATAACTATGAAATCTAGAGGTTTAGGAGACGATATAGAAAGGTTTACCAAAGCCACTGGAATTAAAACTGTAGTAGATAAAGTCGCAGAGGGTTTAAATATCCCCTGCGGCTGTTCTGCTAGAAAAGACTGGTTTAATAAAAGGTTTCCAAAAAAATATTAAATGGCGTTTAAATTAAGTAAACCACCTTACTCAAGCAACAGCACACCTATATATCGCGTAGGTATGGAAGATGGAGTTCTTGGTAAAGCTAATAATAATGGAACTATAATCTTAAGACAAGGCATGACGCCTGAACAAGAAGATGAAGTTATTGATCACGAAATGGTTCATATAGATCAAATGCTTAGAGGTGATCTTGATTATGACGAAAAATACGTATACTGGAAAGGTAAAAAAATACCTAGGTCTAGTATGAAAGAAGGAGCTAAGAATTTACCTTGGGAAAAGGAAGCATACGATAAAGCATGAAAAAAATAATTCAATGGTTAACAGGTGGAGTTATTAAAGAAGTTGGTAATGTCATCGATAAGTTAACAACTAGTGAAGAAGAAAAACTTGTTATAAAAAAACAAATACAAGAAATATTAGAGAAGGCTGATAATGATGCTCAAGAACAAGTTAGTCGTCGTTGGGAATCAGATATGAAGTCTGATAGTTTCTTGTCTAAAAATATACGACCCTTAGTACTTATATACTTAACATTTGTATTTACAGTGTTATCTTTTTTTGATGGTAACGTGGGTGGATTTTCGGTGGCTGAACAATATATCCCTATATTTCAGTCATTACTTATTACAGTCTATGGAGCTTATTTCGTAGGAAGAACTTGGGAAAAAGCAAAATCAATTATAAATAAAAAATAAATAAAAAATGGGACAATTTGGGAATCAACCTGATTTCGCTACTAACGATATACAGGCAGTAACACCAAGTAATACTATAAGCACAGCAACAAATTTAAATTCTTCTGTAATATATATTGGAGATAATACAACTGCTGGTGATGTTTTAGTAGCTATACCTTCTGGTTCAAGCGGTGGATTTGGTGTTGACAAGTTAGCAACAATACCTCCAAACCAATCTGTCGGAGCAGGGTATGTAACAGCTGCTGGGCCTTTAGCTACTACTACTTCTGGTAGCGGTACTGGATGTACAGTTGGTATAACAGCTATAGGTGGTGCTATCGTAAGTGTAACAATAACAGCCGCAGGTGTTGGTTATAAATCTGGTGATACAGTAACTGTGACTCAAGGTGGTGGTTCAAATGGAACTTTTACAGTGACATCTTTAAAAGCTTTGCCTCCAACAGCAACTCAATCAGTAGCTTTCCACGGTTTACAGGCTGGTGGATTTTTACCTGTAACAGTAGATTATGTACTAGCTTCTAATGCAACAGATACAACAACTGTGCAGAAATTAATAGCAGCAAAGTAATATGGCACAAGGGATAAGTATTGGAATAGGTATACCCCGTGGTTTAACAGGAAACGCAGGTTTCCCAACTGCATTTGACGAGATAGTATCTGAAAGCGGAGATTTTATTATAGCCGAGTCCGGAGCCTATCCAACATACATGATAGTAGAATAATAATAAAAAATATAAAAAATGCCATTTATAAAATTTTCACAATTTACAACAACAACAAATCCAGCAAGCATAGACTTTCTTGTAGGTTACGAAGGTACTACAATGAAAAAAATCGACCCTGCTAATATTGGTGGAGGAGCAACAGATTTAAATGGTTTAACAGATTGTTTAGTTGACAACGCTAGTTTATATGTAGGTGAAGTGCCAGGTAGTTTAAGTGGAAATCCACAAGGAAATACTGTTTTGGGTATTGATGCTGGAGTGGCTTTAACTTCCGCTACAAACAACACTTTAATTGGAAATGACGCTGGAAAAAGCATAACAACAAGTGTTAATAACGTATGTATAGGTATTAAAGCAGGGCAAAACATAACAACAAACTCTGGTTTTTCAAATACTATAATTGGTACAGAAGCTGGAGGTAACACTTCATCTGGAGCTGTGACTATTGGTTGGTTAGCTGGAAATAGGTCAAACACTGTAAGTGTTGGAGACCAAGCTGGTAGGTCTGCTTCTGGGGGTGCAAATTTATCTGTTCATATAGGAAGTAGTGCTGGATATTCAAATTCGGGAAGTACTTCTGTAATTATTGGAGGATATGCTGCTAGAAATAACTCAACCGATGGACACACTTCAATAGGCTACAACGCTGGTTATTCACAAACTTCTGGAACATTTAATACAAATATAGGTTATCAAGCAGGGTATGCTGTTACAACTGGTGGTACTAATACTTTTGTTGGGTATTCAACTGGTAAAAATGCTACTGGTAACAGTAATGTTTTTATGGGTTATCAATCTGGCTCTGGTGCTGGTGGCGCAATGTCTGGAATTGGTAACGTTGGTGTTGGTATTAATGTAATGAAAAATATTACCTCTGGAAATGGCAACGTTGGTGTAGGTGCAAACGCATTAGAAAACTTTGCTTCTGGTACTGGTGGGAATGTTGGAGTTGGTCAATACGCTGGTTCTGGTATTAGTACAGGAAGCGGCTATACTGTAGTTGGTCAATATGCTGGAAATAGTGCTACATATACAGGTTCAAATGTTACATTAATAGGTTATGATGCAGAAGCTTCAAGTGCTTCCGTATCAAATGAAATAACTTTAGGAAATGCAGCAGTTACATCTTTAAGAATACCGGGATTACAATCAGGAGCAAGTAACGGCGATGTTTTAACATATAACGCTTCGGCAGGTAAATTAGAATTACAATCTGGTGGTGGCGGAGGTGCATCAAGCTTGAATGGATTAAGTGATGTAAGTATTCAAAACTCTGGCACATCTATTTCAAGTTATTTTGTAAATATACCAAGTGGATTAAGTGGAACTCCTATTGACAATTTAACGATACAAGGAGGAACAAGCTTAACAACTGGTCATTCAAATACAATTTTAGGAGATTCAGAAACTGGAAAAAGAATTACTACAGGCACATTTAATACAATAATAGGAGCAAGAGCAGGGGCGGATGGAGCAAATTTCACAGATTCAGTTGTTGTTGGTTATGGAGCTAAATTTGCATCAACAGGGAACAACGCTGTTGTTATTGGTGTAAATGCTGGAACCGATAATGTTACTACAAACGCTGTTGTTATTGGTAAAAGTGCTGGGTCTCAATCTGCTGAAAATATAGTTGCTATTGGTTATCAAGCGTTTGCTTTTGGTAGCGGTGCAAGTAAAACAAATTCAGTAGCTATTGGTAAAGAAGCTGGAAGAAGTACGACTTCTGCTGGACACACTTCAATAGGTTACCAAGCTGGTTACTCAAACACTTCTGGAAGTGCAAATACAAATTTAGGTTACCAAGCTGGGTATGCTAATACAGTTGGCGGAAGTAAAGTAAATGTAGGATATGAAGCTGGGTTAAACAATACTGGAAGTAATAACGTATTTTTAGGTAAAGGTGCTGGAAAGGGTTCTGGTAGCGGTTCTCAAACCATAGCGATAGGACAAGGTGTTATGGAAAGTGGTTCTGCTGCAAGTAATTCGGTTTTTATAGGAAACTATATGGCAGCTAATACAACTTCTGGAGCAAATTCTACAATAGCTATTGGTGCTAACTGTTTGTCCGCAGCTGGTTACAGCGGTGAATCAAACGTAGTAGTAGGTCATCAAGCTGCAAATAGTTTAGCATCTGGTGACAATAATGTTACGTTAGGTTATCGAGCTGGTTATTCGATTACAACTGGTTCAAATCACGTTATGATAGGTTATGAAGCTGGTGCAGCAATGACAATCGGAAGTAAAGGTGTTTTTATAGGTTATCAAGCTGGTAAATCTACAACAACAACAAGTAATATAGAAGCTGTTTATATAGGTAATCAAGCTGGTAGCACATTGACTAATGCTGGAAATTCAAACGTAGCTATTGGTGGTCGGTCATTAGGTGCTGGTTCTACTCCAAACGCTTGTACTGGTAACGTATCTATTGGTTGGAGGTCTATGGGCTTTAGTTTAGGAACTGGTGCGAATGATAATACTTGTGTCGGAAGAACAGCTGGTAGTGATATAACTACTGGTAATAATAATACTTACATAGGTAATAATGCTGGAGATACAGCGACAACTGGTAGTAATAATATTGCTATTGGTAATGGTTCAACTCCCTCAAGTGCAACTGTTTCAAATGAAATAACTTTAGGCGATTCAAATATAACATCTTTACGTTGTGCAGTTACTTCAATAACTTCACTTTCAGACGAAAGAGATAAATCAGAAATTAAAGATTTAAAATACGGACTTGCTTTTATTGATGCTTTACAACCAAGAGAGTTTGTTTGGGATAATAGACCAGAAACAAAAACTGTTGTAAATGATGATGATACAGTTGAAGAAGTAGAATTTTATTCAGCCAATAAAGGTAAAAAAGACTTTGGGTTTATAGCACAAGAAGTTAAAGAATTAGACAACGATACTTTACGATTAGTATATGATGAAAACCCAGATAAGTTAGAATTAAGTTATGGAAAACTTGTACCAATTTTAGTACAAGCCATAAAAGAATTAAAAGAAGAAGTGGAATTATTAAAATCATAAATAAATAAAAAATGTACAAAAACGTAATAACATCAGAAAATACAGAAGAAAGCCACAAAGAGGTAATTACTTCACAGATACCAGACCAACTATCACAGATAGGTTCTGATGAAAATGTTGAAGCAATCAAAGAACATTTTAAATGGGTTTTAGCAAATGACTTTTATAAAGATGAGTTAAGCGCTGAACAAATTTCAGAAATGGAAAGTTATTTACCAAGTGACTACCAAGAAGAATACGAAGATTTACCAGTGTAGAAAAGTAAAATATAGTGTAACTATATTACTATAAATTAATTAAATTAAATCAAATGTCAAAAATTACTGAAAAACAATTAGAGGAATTAAAAGGTTATAATACTAAACTAGGTGAAATACTTAGTCAAATAGGTATTTTAGAATCAAACAAACATGCTTTGCTTCATGAAATAGCTGGTATTAATAAAGATCTAGAAGATTTTAAGAAAGATCTCGAAGAAGAATATGGATCTATTAATATAGATATGACTAGTGGAGAATATACATTAGTTGATTTAGAGGATAAAGAAGGGGATTTATCTGTAGTTAAAGCAGAAGACTAAAATGGATTCTGTTATAAGAAAAATCAGTATAGGTTCTGATTATAAAAATGATGCTATGCATTACTCTATAGGCCAACAGGTTTATGGTGGTCATGAGATAGCGTATATTTTATTTGAAGAATCAGACAATTCTTATAATATTCATATAAAGAAAAACAACGAGGTATTGCCATGGAAGAAATTTAATTCACACATGGCAGTATCTGTTGAATATGATTTAGAGTATTGATGAAGAGTGTATATGATTTTATCATAAAACCAGTTGGTGATATTTATGATAACTCTATAGATGTAGACGGTAAAGAACTCCTACTAAATACTAGCATTGAAAAACATAAGTTTGTAAACAATAAAGCTATTGTAGTATCAACACCAACAGCTTTTAAAACACCTATAAAAGAAGGTGATGAAGTAATAGTTCATCATAACATATTTAGAAGGTATTACAACGTTAGAGGTAATGAAGTAAATAGTAGTAAGTTTTTTAAAGATAATCTTTATTTTTGTCAAATAGATCAAATATATTTATATAGAAGAACTAAGGATTGGCTAGCATTTGCTGATAGATGCTTCGCTATGCCAATTGAAAATAACAACGATCTAGAGCTCGATAAAGAGCAAAAGCTTATTGGTATATTAAAATATGGTAATAAGTCCTTAGAAGATAAGGGAGTGGCCGAGGGAGATGTAATTGGATTTAAACCTAACAGTGAGTTTGAGTTTATTATAGATGATCAACGGCTTTATTGTATGAAATCAAATGATATTGTAATTAAGTATGAGCACCAAGAAAACCAAGTTGAATATAATCCAAGCTGGGCAAAAAGCAGTTGAGGAATTAATTAAGGTAGCTAAAGAACCTATTGTAGATTCAGACGACGACATCTCAGCTGATCGTTTAAAGAACGCAGCTGCAACAAAAAAGTTAGCTATATTTGATGCTTTTGAAATACTAACACGTATTGAAGAGGAAAAAAATATGCTTGAAGATAGATCAAGTAGTAAACAAAAATCTTTTAAAGGTTTTGCAGAAGGAAGATCTAAATGATGTATACTCAAAGTTTGTACAGAATATTAGATGATCATATAAAACCTCATATTGTTAAAAGAAATAACAAAAATAAAAAATGGGAATATGGTTACAATAAAGAGCATGATATAGTTATTGTAAGCAAGACCGGTCAAATCGGTGAAATATATGAAATACAAAATCTAAAAATAGCACTACCGCTTTTTAAGGGTAAGTTAAATAAAAGTATAGATAGGTGGTGTAGACAAGATTATCCTAAGGAATTAGATAGAATAAAAAGTGTATTTGATTGGAATAAACATCCAGAACATTTTAAAGAAAACTGGTATGAGTATATCGATGAAGAATTTAGAAGACGTGAAGAGGGTTTCTGGTTTAATAATAAAGGTTTACCTACTTATATTAGTGGTACTCATTACATGTACTTGCAGTGGTCCAAGATTGATGTTGGGTTCCCAGATTTTAGGGAATCAAACAGATTATTCTACTTATTCTGGGAGGCTTGCAAAGCAGACAAACGTTGCTATGGAATGTCGTATCTCAAGAACAGACGTTCAGGATTTTCTTTCATGTCATCAGGTGAAACGGTTAACATGGCGACCATATCAACGGATTCACGGTTTGGGATATTGTCCAAATCTGGAGCCGATGCAAAGAAAATGTTCACAGATAAAGTTGTGCCGATTTCCATCAATTACCCATTCTTTTTTAAACCCATACAAGACGGAATGGACAGGCCGAAAACGGAGCTCGCCTATAGGGTACCAGCGTCAAGGCTCACCAGACGTAAACTTAACGAAGGTGAAACACAGGAGGAACTAGAAGGATTAGATACAACCATTGACTGGAAAAATACAGGAGACAATTCTTATGATGGTGAAAAATTAAAACTATTAGTACATGATGAGAGTGGAAAGTGGGAAAGACCAGATAATATATTAAATAACTGGAGAGTTACAAAAACTTGTTTAAGGTTAGGTTCTAGAATTGTAGGTAAATGTATGATGGGTTCAACGTCTAACGCTTTGGATAAGGGTGGTGAAAATTTTAAAAAATTATACTATGCGTCAGATGTCACAAAAAGAAACCGCAATGGTCAAACTAGCTCAGGATTATATTCTTTGTTCATACCTATGGAATGGAACTACGAGGGATTCATTGATACTTATGGACACCCTGTCTTTGATACGCCAGAAAAACCTATTGAAGGAGCAGATGGATTACAAGTTGAGGTAGGTGTTATTAATCATTGGGAAAATGAAGTTGAAGGTTTAAAAGGCGATCAAGATAGTTTAAATGAATATTATAGACAATTTCCGCGTACTGAGCAACATGCTTTTAGAGATGAAACCAAAGAGTCTTTATTTAATCTAACTAAAATATACGAACAAATAGATTACAACGAGGACTTAAGAAATGCAGGGTTGTTAACTAAAGGCTCTTTTAGATGGGCTAATGGTCATAAAGATACTGTGGTTGAATTTGTACCACATAGAGACGGTAGGTTTTTAATATCGTGGGTACCACCTGTAAATTTACAAAATCGTATAATAATAAAAAATGGAATTAAATACCCTGGCAATGAGCACTGCGGGGCGTTTGGGTGTGACTCCTATGATATATCAGGTACCGTAGATAATAGAGGTTCTAAAGGATCTTTACATGGACTCACTAAATTTAGTATGGAAGATGTGCCACCAAATAAATTCTTTTTAGAATATGTAGCGCGTCCACAGACTGCTGAAATATTTTTTGAAGAGGTACTTATGGCTTGTATATTTTATGGTATGCCAATACTATGTGAGAATAACAAACCAAGATTATTATACCATTTTAAAAGAAGAGGTTATAGAGGATTCAGTATGAATCGCCCAGATAAAACATACAACAAGTTATCTATAACTGAAAAAGAAATTGGAGGTATACCAAACTCCTCTGAAGATATTAAGCAAGCGCATGCTGCAGCTATCGAATCTTATATAGAAGATTTTGTTGGATTAAAAGAAACTACATACGGTGATATGTATTTTCAGCGCACACTAGAAGACTGGGCAAAATTTAATATAAATAATAGAACAAAATTTGATGCAACAATAAGTTCTGGTCTAGCTCTTATGGCTTGTAACAAGAATAGATATACACCAGTTTTTAAAGTTAAAAAAAATGTTTTTCCTTTAGGTTTCAGAAAGTATGATAATAAAGGTGGTATTTCAAAAATAATAAATAAATGATTTATACTAACGTTAATAGTTCTTTCCCAAGTCAGGTAGTACCAGACGCAGAAAAGAAAACATTAGAATATGGTTTGGCTGTAGGAAGAGCTATTGAAAACGAATGGTTCAGAGGAGATAGAGGCTTAGGAGACGGTGGAAGATTTGGAAACAATTGGAGATACTTTAATAGTTTAAGGCTATATGCTAGAGGAGAACAAAGTGTTCAAAAATATAAAGATGAATTATCTATTAATGGTGACTTATCTTATTTAAATTTAGACTGGAAACCGGTAGCTGTATTATCTAAATTTGTAGATATTGTAGTTAATGGTATGACTGATAAAGGTTATAGAATAAAATCATTTGCTTCAGATCCATTTGCAATAAAAGAAAGAACAGATTTTATATTTGATGCTATAAGTGATATGCAAAGTAGAAATGAAATTACTGCTTTGAATGAACTTACTGGTCAAAATCTTTTTTCTAATAAAACTATAAAACAACTTCCTGCTAACGAAGACGAGCTTGAGTTATACATGCAACTTGACTACAAGCAATCTGTAGAAATTGCTGAAGAAGAACTTATAGAAAATATATTTAATTATAATAAATACCACGAGACTAAAAAACGTTTAGCATATGATCTTACTGTTTTAGGTATATCTTGTGTTAAAACAAATTTTAATTTAGCTAATGGTGTTACTGTTGATTATGTAGATCCTGCTAATTTAGTTTATTCTTATACAGAAGATCCAAACTTCGAAGATGTTTATTATGTTGGTGAAGTTAAATCAGTTAGCTTAGAAGAACTAAAAAAACAATTTCCTTATTTAACTCAAGACGAGTTAGAAGAAATAGAAAAATACCCTGGAGATATAAGTTATACTAGAAATTATTACAATCAAAACAGTGATAATAATACTATACAGGTTTTGTATTTTGAATACAAGACTTATGAAAACCAGGTATTTAAAATAAAACAAACAGATCAAGGATTAGAAAAAGCACTTGAAAAAGATGATTCATTTGATCCACCTGAAACAGATAACTTTAATAAAGTACATAGAGCCATAGAGGTATTGTATAGTGGAGCTAAAATACTAGGTTTCAAAAAAATGCTTCAATGGGAATTAGCTGAAAATATGACAAGACCTTATAGTGATCAAACTAAGGTTGAAATGAACTATGCTATATCTGCGCCTCGTATGTATAAAGGTAAAATAGAAAGTGTTGTAAGCAAATGTATTGGCTTTGCTGATATGATACAGCTTACACATTTAAAAATTCAACAAGTACTTTCACGCATGGTGCCTGATGGTGTTTATGTTGATGTAGATGGTTTAGCAGAAGTTGATCTTGGTAATGGTACTAATTATAATCCCGCAGAAGCTTTAAACATGTACTTCCAAACTGGTAGTATTGTTGGTAGAAGCTTAACGCAAGATGGTGATCCTAATAGAGGTAAAGTACCAATACAAGAATTACAAACATCGTCTGGTATAAGTAAAATACAAGCGTTGATACAAACGTATCAGTATTATTTACAAATGATTAGAGATGTTACCGGACTTAATGAAGCTAGAGATGGTAGTCAACCAGCTAAGGATTCATTAGTAGGTTTACAGAAACTAGCAGCTGCAGCTTCTAATACAGCTACAAAACATATACTACAGTCTTTAATGTATCTAACTGTTAGAGTTGCTGAGAATATAAGTCTAAGAGCTGCTGATGCATTAAGTTTCCCTTTACTTAAAAATGCTTTAATAAGTTCTATTAATCAAACAAATGTAGCAACATTAAGTGAAATAGAAAAACTTAATATGCATGAGTTTGGTATATTCTTAGAGTTAGAACCAGAGCAAGAAGAGCAAGCTCAGTTAGAACAAAACATACAGATAGCTATTAAAGCTGGTCAAATTGGTTTAGAAGATGCTATAGATATAAGAGAGATAAATAATTTCAAACTAGCCAATCAACTTTTAAAACAGAAACAAAGACAAAAAGCAGAGGCTGCTGCGGCTGCTCAACAACAGAATATACAAATGCAAGCTCAAGCAAATGCTCAGGCTTCAGAACAAGCAGCACTAGCTGAAATGCAAAAGCAACAAGCATTAACAGAGAGTAAGTTACAATTGGAGCAGGGTAAATCTCAATTCGAAATACAACGTATGGAAATGGAGGCTCAAATCAAAAGACAATTGATGGAGCAAGAGTTTCAATACAACATGCAATTAGCTCAAGTAAAAACTGAGGTTGAAAAACAAAAAGAAAAAGAAATAGAAGATCGTAAAGATCAGCGAGCTCGTATCATAGGAACTCAACAATCTGAAATGATAAATCAAAGAAAAACAGATGGTCTTCCTAAGAATTTTGAGTCATCAGGATTTGACTCACTAGGTAGTTTTGGAATAGAACAATTCGAGCCTACTAAATAAAACAAAATCCTTTAATTTTATATTATTATATTATGTCAGAAGAAGTAAAACAGGAAGGAGAGTTTAAAATAAAAGCTCCTTCAAAACCTAAAAATTTAGGTAGCAATCAAGGTGAAATAACTAAAGTAAACATTAAAGAACCTTTAGTAGATATAGAGCCTAGTGTTACAAAAGTAGTAATACCAAAAGAACAAGAAGAAACAAATGCCGTTCAAACACAAGAGACAAATGATAGCGATGTTGTTGTCGAAGAATCCAAAGACAGTGGCAACAGCGAAGCAGTGGTTGAAGAAGTACGGAACACCGACGAAGAAGTAGATTCTCCAATACAATTAGTAGAGGAAACTGAAGCTCAACCAGAAGTAAAAAAAGAAGTAGAACAAACTATACAAGAGCAAAGAGTTCTACCTGATAATATTGAAAAACTAGTTTCATTTATGGAAGAAACTGGTGGAACTGTAGAAGACTATGTTAGGCTTAATGCAGATTATACCAATGTTGATAATAAAAGTTTAATAAGCGAATATTATAAACAAACAAAACCACATTTAGATTCAGAAGATGTAAGTCTTTTATTAGAAGACTTTGATTACGATGAAGATTTAGACGAACCAAAAGATATACGCAAAAAGAAAATTGCGTTTAAGGAAGAGGCTGCAAGAGCTAAAAAGTTTTTAGAAGGTTTAAAGAGTAAATACTACGACGAAATCAAGTTGAGACCCGGCGTAACTCAAGATCAGAAGAAAGCTACAGACTTTTTCAACCGCTACAACGAAGAGCAGGAAGCAAATAAAGCTAGACGAGATGTTTTTAAGCAAAGAACTAATCAATTGCTAAATAATGAATTCAAAGGTTTTGAATTTAATGTTAGTGATAAGAAGTTTAGATACGGACTTAAAAACCCATCACAGGTAGCAGAGCAACAATCTGATATTTCAAATTTTATTAAGACGTTCTTAAATGAAAAAGGAGAAGTACAAGATACTCAAGGTTATCACAAGGCTATATACGCTGCGCGTAATGCTGACACAATAGCACAACATTTTTATGAGCAAGGCAAAGCCGATGCTATTAAGAATGTTATGGCTAAATCTAAAAACATAAGTAACGAACCTAGGCAAACAGCTTCTGGTGATGTATATGTTGGAGGATTAAAAGTTAAAGCAATTACCGGTCTTGATTCTTCAAAACTAAAAATCAAAACTAAAAAATTTAACTAACAAAAATTATAATTATGGCTTTAACTCCACAATTTGGTACTTTAGTTCCATCGTCTACTCAACAGATCTTGGCTTCAAATTACCTACAATTTAACACAGGTGCTGGAAGTGACTTTGCTCAACAGTATTTACCTGAAATTTACGAACAAGAAGTAGAGCGTTATGGAAACAGAACGTTATCTGGATTCTTAAGAATGGTTGGCGCTGAAATGCCAATGACATCTGATCAAGTAATTTGGTCTGAACAAAACAGATTACATATATCATATGCAAGCTGTGGTCAGGCTAATGGTGGTGGTGTTGGTACTAACCCATCTGTAATAACTCTTGGTGGTGGTGCTACTGCAATCAACGTTATATCTATCAATGATACTGTTGTTGTATTAGACCCTGTAACAGGTGCTGAAGCAAAAGCAATTGTATTAGCAACTAACACTGCTACTGCTATTGGTGGTGCTGGATCTGCACAGATTACAGTTCAATCTTTTACTGGAACAACTTTAACTGCTCAAGGTATTACTGCTTCTGCTGCTAATGCAACTGGTGGTCTTAAAGTGTTTGTATACGGTTCTGCTTATACAAAAGGAACTACTATTGGTGGTGCTTTAAACATAGGTGCTGGTCAAGGTAATACTCCTAACAGTGCTGTACGTCAAAGCGTTGAACCTCAGTTAACTCAATTTTCTAACTCTCCAATCATCATTAGAGATCAATACGTAGTATCTGGTTCTGATATGGCTCAAATTGGATGGGTTGAAGTTGCTACTGAAGATGGAACTTCTGGATACTTATGGTATTTAAAAGCTGAGTCTGAAACAAGATTACGTTTCGAAGATTACTTAGAAATGGCACTTGTTGAAGGTGAACTTAACCAAACTGTTGCTGCAGGAAGTCAACCTTACGTAGCTGCTACATTACCTGGTACTCAAGGTTTATTCGCTGCTATTCAAGCTAGAGGTAACGTAGAAGTAGGATTTACTGCTGCTGCTGGACTTGATGAGTTTGATGCTATCTTGAAGAACTTAGATACTCAAGGAGCTATTGAAGAGAACATGTTATTCTTACAAAGACAAACGTCTTTAGATTTTGATGATATGCTAGCTTCTATTTCTGGTGGATTCGCTGGAGGTACTGCTTTTGGATTATTTGAAAATTCAGAAGAAATGGCATTAAATTTAGGTTTCTCTGGATTCAGAAGAGGTTCTTATGACTTCTACAAAACTGACTGGAAATACTTAAACGATGCTTCTACTCGTGGAGGAATCAATGGTATTAACTCTATTGAAGGAGTATTAGTACCTGCTGGAACTTCTACAGTTTATGATCAAATCTTAGGAACTAATATCCGTAGACCATTCTTACACGTACGTTACAGAGCTTCTGAAAACGACGACAGAAGAATGAAATCTTGGTTAACTGGTTCTGCTGGTGGTGCTTTTACTTCAACTCTAGATGCTATGGAAGTAAACTTCCTATCTGAAAGATGTTTAGTAACTCAAGGTGCTAACAACTTTGTATTGTTCAAAGGAATCTAATAATGATTCAAAACTTAATAATATCCCCGTCTTAGGGCGGGGTATTATTTTTATAACTATTTAATTTTATTATATCATGGCTAAACAAGCTAAAGCAGAAGCTGTTGAGGTTGCACCTCAAAAGGTAGTAGTAAAACCTACACCAAAAAAAGAAGTTAAACCTACTTGGGAAATTAAAGATAGAACATATTACTTAAAAGGTAATCAATCTCCTTTAACATTAAAAATACCAGGCAGACATACAAAGAAACATGCATTACTTTATTTCGATCAGAATAATGGAAAACAAAGAGAAATAAGATATGCAACAAATCAAGACTCACCATTAGTTGATGAGCAAAAGGGTGAAGTAACTTTAGGTCACATTATGTTTAAAGATGGAGTGTTATCAGTTCCAAAACAAAAACAAAATTTACAGAAGCTACTTTCCTTATATCATCCACTAAAAGAAAGAATATATACAGAGTTAAATCTACAAGCTGATGCTGAAGATGAACTTGATATTATTGAACAAGAAATAGAAGCTCTTAACGCTGCTAAATCAATGGCAATAGATCAAGCTGAAGCAATACTTAGAGTTGAACTTGGTTCTAGAGTCTCTCAGATGAGTTCTAAGGAACTTAAAAGAGATTTATTATTATTCGCTAAGAAAAATCCTAACTTGTTTATAGAGTTAGCAAATGACGAAAATGTACAATTAAGAAACATAGCTATAATGGCTGTTGAAAATGGAGTAGTTACATTGTCACAAGATCAAAGATCTTTCAATTGGGGTAGTAATGGAAGAAAATTAATGAATGTACCTTTTGATGAAAATCCATATTCTGCAATGGCAGCATGGTTTAAAACTGACGAAGGTGTTGAAGTTTATAAATCAATAGAGAAAAAACTTCTCTAACATGTAATAATATATAAGGGCGTGTAATGCGCCCTGTATATTAAAATAAAAAATATCAATGGCAATAAACGTAAATACTGTTTACACAACGGTGTTGTCTATTCTTAATAAAGAACAAAGAGGTTATATAACACCAGAAGAGTTTAATAAGTTAGGCACACAGGTTCAGTTAGAAATTTTTGAAAATTATTTTGAAGATCTTAACCAGCAACTACGAGTGCCACAGACTGATAGTGAATACGCTAACAGACAAAAAAATATTGACAACTGTATATCTATATTTAAAACTATAGGTAATGCCACTTATGATGTAGCT
>Ga0190359_1000668_pt1 | contig 22826 bp, 17 predicted proteins | sample 48721823_MG_FD_161269 | JGI IMG/M metagenome (GOLD analysis project Ga0190359, IMG submission 161269) | Hydrothermal vent microbial mat bacterial communities from Southern Trench, Guaymas Basin, Mexico - 4872-18-2-3_MG | ecosystem: Environmental > Aquatic > Marine > Hydrothermal vents >... | reverse complement strand
TGTCTCGTACCTCCCTGCCATAGCTCCATACCCCTTCAGGCCCAAAGCGGACACTTCATTTGTCAATTCCACCGGACAGATGACGTGCTTACTACACGCTGACGTCCGCTTGTCGCAAAAAAAAAAAGCGTGTTAGTCAAGTGCCCCCTGGGAAAACAGGGTGTGGATATGCCGGGGGCCGGAGTGCTCCGGGGGAATGAGAGGGATGTGGTTGCGGGGGGCGGCCGGCGCGGGACGGAGCCGGGGAGCCTCCGCTCACAGGTGGGCCAGCTGCCGGGCCGCCGGCGGGCTCAGCTGCAGCAGCGCCCGCAGGGCCCGGTGGTGCTCGGCGGGCCGGGGCGCCTCGGCCAGGTAGAGGGCGGCTATCACATGAACTGGCACTGATGCGGGAACCCGGGCCATGCTTCGCAAACTGCAAAAGTCACAAAAAGTAGAATCCTGGGCTGTTGCGCGAAGCGCTGTCCGGGCCAGTCGATTCAACCGCCAACACTTCAACTCCGTAGTTGCTTATGCAACTGAGGGATCTATTGTTCCTTCACGCAGCGGAATCCAACACCAGATGATAAATCCTTTTCTAGAAGTTGCGTCCTGTCTGTCGTTCTCATGCCCCAACCTCGATAATCATACATGCCACCCCGGAATAAATCGTAACAGGAAAAAAAATCCTCCCAGGAAATACACACGGGATCATCAAGCCAGGCGCTTCCATCATCGGGCGCGCCCAGGTAGTTGTTGTGATAGCGATCCTGCACCCACTCGCCCACATTTCCGGCCATGTCGCAAAGACCCTGCGGCGTGTTCCCCAGCGGCTTGCTGCATACCGGCCACGGGGACTCACGCCAGCACCCGGCGTTGACAAGTGCATTGCCCCCATTGCTGGGGACGTTTTCGTAACAGTCGTCACCCAGGCACCCGGGCCCGTTTCCGTAGCCGTCCCCGTCGAGGTCTATGCAGCTCAGACAGCATTCTCCCTCGTAGCAATTGCCGTCGGACTCGTTACAATCGGGCCCCAGGCAACCATTTAGACCACGGTGGTCCCCGTCGTAGCTGTCGCACAGCGCCAGGCAGTCGGAGCTGCATTCCGGCCGGGTATCGTCCTCGTCATCGCCGATGCAGCCCGGGCCGTTGCCGTAACCGTCACCGTCCACATCTATGCACTCCAGACAGCAGGCACCCGTGTGGCACGCGGCATCGCTGTCTCTGCAGTCGGGCCCCAGGCACTCCCGGCCCGCCCCGTAGCCGTCACCGTCGTTGTCCAGGCACCCCTCGGGACAACACTCGCCGCTGAAGCAGCCCGCATCGTACACCGCCAGCTCACACGACGGCCGCTCCTCTCCCCAGGGGTACTTTACATCTCGCCCCCCACCGCGCGCCGCATACTCCCACTCGGCCTCGGTGGGCAGACGCCCGCCCACCCACCTGCAGTACTCCTCCGCCTCCTCCTTGGTGACACAGTCCACCGGCTCGTCGGCTCCATTGGTAACTCGATTCAAACACACTCCTGGGTTCCTCGTGCACACACCAGCGGCCATGCAGACTTCGTACTGCTCGTTGGTGGTCTCCGTCTTGGCGATGTAGAAGGTGGGCACGGTCACCCGGTGCACCGGCTGCTCGTGTTCAGGACCGTCCTCGGAGCCCATCAGGAAGCTTCCTCCTGGTATCTTCACCCATACCGGATCCGCGCCCGACTCCCGGCAGACTCCCTCCTCGCACCAGCTTCCCTCCCCGCACTGCCCGCAGGCCAGCGGCTGCCCGGGACAGCCCCCGTCGCCGCACTCTGCTTCGCTGCAGTCGGGCAGGCAGCAGTCGGCCAGCTGCTCGTCGGTGCCTCCATCGCAGTCGTTGTCCTTGCCGTCGCAAAGCTCCGGAGCACCCGGGTACACGGCGGCGTCGCCGTCGTCGCAGTCGTCGCCGCCGTGAGCGGCGGCCAGGTAACCGTCATCATCTGCGTCGAGATCCACGCAGGCGGCGCCGATGCAGGCGTGGTCCTCGCCCGCACAGCGTCGGCCGCAGGCACCGCAGTTTTCCACATCCCCGGCCAAGTCCACGCAGCCGTCGCCGCAACGCTCGAGCCCCTCCGGGCACCTGGCCGCGTCACTGCAGCCCGCCGCCACCAGGGCCAGGGCCGCCACGGTTATTCGCCATGTCGCCTGGTTCACCGAGCCTCCGCCCGTACGTTCTTCATTATAGCCCTTCTCACCTCAATCCTGAAGGCGGCAGGCGGCGCCGCTCGGGAACGGGATTCCCTCCCCCCCGCTCCCCGCCTACCAGCAGGCCCAGACAGACCCGGACGTAGTCAAGCAACCTGCCGGCCACCAATTCCTGAATATGCACCCCCGACTGGGCCTCCACCTCGTCAAGAAACGCCCGCAGCATGTTCCCGGCGGCGACCAGGTTCCCCCGGGACTGCTGCCGGCAGGCGTTTTGGGCCTTCCTGGTGAGGCTGTTTTCAATTCCCTGGTTCTCGATCCCTGCCTGGCCCACCAGGATCACCAGATCGCAGATGGATGTCGCGTCGGGGTCCATTCCCAGCGACCGCTCGTAGTCATCGGGCAGGCCGTCGCCGTCGCTGTCAAAGTAAGCGGAATACTCCGGGAGCGATCCGCCGTTGAACGTAACTTCGGCCAGGGCGGTAAAGCAGCCGCTGTCATCGCCATCGCCGGGATCGGGATCCTGGTAGTAGCGCAGCCCGTGTATGACCAGCGCCAGGTGCCTGGTCTCGATGGGCGGCACGAAGTAGAAGGTCATGGCGGGCGACTCGGGCACCGGCAGTTCCACCACGCGCCGGATTACCCGGGCCTGGCCGGCCAGTGCACCCTGCCGCAGGTTCTCGAGCGCCAGGAACTCGTCGCTCTCGTAGGCTATGAAGTCGATGGCCAGGGGAAACTGCGCCAGCCACTGCTCCTGGGCGGTGATGGTAACCTGGTAGATCATGGCGGCCTCTTCGCCGCTTCCAAAACCATAGGCCAGCAGGAAGGTGCCGTGGGGATATTCCTCCGGTACCGGATGAGGCCCGAGCAACCCGCCCTGTTCATCGTAGAAGCCGCCTATGCAACCCGTGGGATTATCGGTGCAGGTGCTGGTCCCGGGAAACGGCGGCAGCGGTTCCGTGCAGGTAAAGCAGGAGGAAAGCTCCGCAGCCTCGCTCAGGAAGATGCAGTCGCTGGGATTCCAGTCGGAGCCGAAGATATAGCCGTCGATATCGGAAGGAGAAAGCAGGCAGTTGTCATCGACGATTCCATTGCAGTCCTCGTCGACCCCGTCGCAGTGCAGGTCGGGCTTGATGGGGCCATAGCCTGTGCACACCAGATCTCCGGCCACACAGGCCAGCTCTCCCTGACAATTTGGGCTGGGAGAGGGAACGCCGTTGGCATAACAGCTTTCACCAACGCCGGGCATGGCGCCGTTATCCACCTGCCCGTCACAGTCATTGTCTATTCCGTCGCAGACCTCGGCCCGACAACCGGGTTGTGGCTCGCATATGAGAGGAGGCTCATCCGTCTCACCGTCGCAGTCGTTATCAAGCCCGTCGCACATCTCTTCCGCGGGCGGAGAGCCCTGGCACACCCAATGCCCGCCCTGGCATACAGAGAGATTGCCGAACTTGCATTCACCCGCCAGATCATCGCTGACGCAGGAACCCGTGGAAATCAACCACTCGTCTATGAAGCCGTTGCAATTGTCGTCCGTGCCGTTGCATACCTCGGGCTCCGGCAGGGGAGCGTTGCACTCCGACCAGGTACCGTCTTCCTGGCACACCTGGTAGCCGGTGCCGCAATACGCGATACAGGGCCTTGTCAGGTCTTCGTTGATGTTTCCATCGCAGTTGTTGTCGATGGTATCGCAGACCTCGGCCGCACCGGGATGTACCGCCGGGTCGGAGTCGTCGCAGTCGGCGCCGGCGAAGCAGTCATCATCACCATAGCCGTCGTTGTCTGCGTCCAGCGTGGTCGCGATCATGTAGTTCACGTAGTCCCAGGCGGTGTCGGAGTCGTAGCAGCCGAAGGTGATGCTGTTTTGGAATTGCACGTACTGGCTTTCTGGAAAATTATTATACTTGTCACGAATAATAATTTCTCCATCACGAAACAATCTTACGATGAATCTCTCACTATCTTCATCTTCAATTAGCCTGGCGGATCTATCCACGAGCAGCATGTACACAGCCGGCACGGTGACATCGACGGATTCACCCAGGTTGGTTCCGGCAAACCACACTTCCTGTTTCTGTGCCGATCCCATGACGACAATGCTTTTTTCACCATCGTCCGCCCCGATGACAAAGTCTGGGGCATCCGACTCGTAGTCGAGAACGAAAGAGTTCCATACGATCATGTATAACGGCGAGCTTTCCAGGAGATTCTCCCAGCGGTAATAGGAAAGATCGCAATGGGACTGCTTGTTTCTAATATAGAACTTCTCGCCATCGCTGTCATGGTCCAGCGTGCCATTTTCAAGTTCCTCGTAGCAAGAGGCAGAAAACGGAACCCATGACCAGTTGATGTCCTCGCGGTAGTCTTCAGCAATGTCGCTGCCGTCGAAGCCATAGACGACCATGTTGTCGCTGTCGACACAGGACGGCATGCCGCCTGTAAGCCCGCTGCCGAACAACTGGACCGTTACGGCGGGATTGAGTAGATCACTGTTTTCGATTACAAGCGTGGCCTGCTGTAGTCCTTCCTGCGTCGGGGCAAAGGTGACGGTAACACTCTCCGAGTGTATACCGCCGTCAGTCGGGGGAATGATAAAGGGAGCCGGCAAGGCAGAGGCAGCGGAAAAACTGCCATCGCCTTCAATCCTGATGTTGTCTACCACCAGTTCCCTGTCTCCCAGGTTTGAGATTACTATGCTGGCAGAAGGTGCATCACCAACCATGACGTAGCCGAAATCGTAATCCATGGGCTGAACCGCTATTTGCGGGGCTGTGCCCTCGAATACGAACTCCGACAAGTATATGTCCAGGTTGCCGTTGCGGTTGTCGGTGTAGACCAGGCGGTTGCCGTCCAGGGCTTGCAGGTACTGGTCGGCGGGGTTCGAGGTGGCCAGCACTTCTTCCCCCAGCGACAAGCTGTAGAGCCAGATGTCGGCGTCGCCATCGACGGGGTCGATCCGCTCGAAGGCGATGTAGTCGCCAGACACCACCGGAATACGCTCCCAGGCATCGCCCGTGGTGATGGCGAAGGTGTCGCCGGTGGAGATGCGATAGGCCAGAATATCGCCGCGGTTGGCCGGGTAACCGGCATCGCTGTTGTAGACCACGATATCGCCGTCGACGTGGGGGAACTGCTCCGTGGCCGTATCGCTGCTCACCTGCACCTCGCCGCCGCCGGCCAGGTCGCGCAGGTAGATGTTGAAATCGCTGCCGTTGCGGTAGTCTTCCCAGACCACCACCGTGCCGCTTATCTCGGGGTTGCGCTGCATGCCGGGCACGTCGCAGACCACCTGTTCCTGGTTGCTATCGATGTCGATGGCATATAAGTCCCAGTCGCCGTTGCGGTCGTCCTCGAACACCACCAGGCTACCGGAGATGACCGGGTTGCGCTGCTGGGCCGGGTGGTTGGTGAGATTGCGACTCTGGCCGGTGCTGATGTCGTAGATGAAGACATCACCGCCGCCGACGCTGTAGTCGGTGTAGACGATGTAGTTGCCGGAGATGTCGTTGTAGTACTGGTCTCCGGGATCGTCGGTGACACGGGTCTCGACTCCGGCCTCGATGTCGTACATGTAGATGTCGGTTCCCTGGTTGCGGAAATCGGTCCAGGCCACTACGGCGCCCGAGATGGAGGGATCGGTCTGGTCGGAGGTGTCGGAAGTGATCTGACTCTCCGTGACATCGAAATAGTAGGCCGATGCCGGCAACGACGGCAGCATGACTGCCAGCATGACGAACACCACACGTGCCCTGGTCATCTTTCCCTCCTCTCGCCTGTAGAAATTCCCCAACGACACATCCCCACAGTGCCGCTCACGGGCTCTTCATCCCTCGGCCACCTTCGGCAACTCATCTCGCCCTCCCGGGCTCAGAGCTTTGCGCCCCGGGGCTTTCGCTCCCGGGTTGCCCTTTCCGATGGTCCTGCTGGCTGTGATTGCCGGTTGTAGTTAACTCCAATTGTCGCAAAAAAAAAGCGTGTTAGTCAAGATCCCCCAGGGGAAAACTTGGGATTGAGAAGGTGCATGGTGATCCATTCCCCAAGGTTCGTTCCTTCCCGGGTCGCACCTGACAGGGAATCCGTTGACAACCATCCCCCTTTGGCGTTTTTCTACCCCCAGCGGAAGGGAGAACGACATGACCGTGGTACGCTTCGACGTCATCCAGCCGCGGACCGTGGCCGAGGCGGTGGCCGCCCTGCAGCAGGCCGGCGAGCTGGCCCAACCGGTGGCGGGGGGCACCGACATCCTGCGCGATCTGCGCCTGGGCAGCAAGAAGCTGGAATTACTGGTGTCGCTGGACCGGGTAGCCGACCTGGCCGGGGTGCGGCAGGAAGACGACGGCGCCTTCACCATCGGCGCCACCACCACCATGGCCCACCTGGCCGGCTCGACACCGGTGGTCGAGCGGCTTTCCGCCCTGGCCGATGCCGCCGGCTGGATGGGCTCGCCCCAGGTGCGCAACCGGGCCACCTTCGGCGGCAACCTGTGCAACGCCCGCCCCTGCGCCGACACCGCCCCACCGGCCATGGTGCTGGGAGCGGAGCTGGAGCTGCAGGGCCCCGCCGGCAGCCGCCGGGTGCCCGCCGGCGAGTTCATGACCGGACCGGGGCAGACGGTCCGCCGCGGCGAGGAGCTGCTGCGGGCGGTACGCTTCCCCGCCCCGGCCCCTCACTCCGGGTCGGCCTTCTTCACCGTCACCAATCGCAAGGCGGTGGAGATAACCATCACCTCGGCGGCGGCCTGGCTCCGGCTCGAGGAGGCCGGCGGGCCGGTGGTCGAGGCCCGGGTGGCCCTGGGCTCGGTGGCCCCCCGGCCCATCCGCGCCCCCGGCGCCGAGGCCGAGCTCGTCGGCAAGGTTCCCGACGAGGCCGTACTGCAGGCGGCGGCCCGGGCGGCGGTGGCCGACGCCACCCCCATCGACGACCTGCGCGCCGCGGCCGTCTACCGGCGCTGGATGGTGGAAGCCATGGTCAAGCGCGCCCTGTTGCGGGCGCTGGAACGTTGCGGGAGGCAGACACCATGAAACCGGCCCTGAAGGTGATCAATCTCCGGGTCAACCACACCGACCACGAGATTGCCGTCAAGCCCCATCACACCCTGGCCCGGGTGCTGCGCGAGCAGCTGGGCCTGACCGGCACCAAGATCGGCTGCGAGGAAGGAGACTGCGGCGCCTGCACGGTGTTGCTCGACGGCCGCCCGGTCAGCTCCTGCCTGGTGCTGGCGGTGCAGGCCCAGGGACACGAGATCACCACCATCGAGGGTCTGGCCGAAAACGGCCAGTTGCACCCGCTGCAGCAGGCATTCGTCGAGCACGGGGCCATCCAGTGCGGCTTCTGCAGCCCGGGCATGCTGCTTGCGGCCAAGGCGCTGCTGGACGACAATCCCCACCCGGACGAGGGCCAGATCCGCCACGCCATCTCCGGCAACCTCTGCCGCTGCACCGGCTACCAGAAGATCGTCGAGGCCATCCAGGACGCCGCCGGCAAGCTGTCCGGGGATGCCGGCCGGGGAGAACGGTCATGAGCAAGCCGCAGGTACTGGGTTCGCGGGCGCCGCGACTCGACGCCCCCGCCAAGGCCACCGGCCAGGCGCTGTACACCGACGACATCGTCAAGCCGGGCATGCTGCACGCGGCCATCCTGCGCAGCCCCCTGGCCCACGCCCGCATCCTGAACATCGATACTTCCCGGGCCCGGGCCCTGCCGGGGGTCAAGGCCGTGCTCACCCCGGAACAGACTCCCGACACCTGGTTCGGCGTCAGCCCGGCCCGTTACGACGAGCGGGTGCTGTGCCGGGAAAAGGCGCTCTATGTCGGTGACGAGATTGCCGCCGTGGCGGCCATCGACCGTGACACCGCCCGGGAGGCGCTGGAGCTGATCGAGGTCGACTACGAACCGCTCGAGGTGGTGTTCGACGCCCGCCAGGCGCTGGCGGAAGGCGCACCCCAGATCCATCCCCTCTACCCCGGCAACCTCAATGCCGAGGTCCACCAGGAATTCGGCGACGTGGCCGCGGCCCGGAAACTCGCCCGCGTCATCAAGACCGGGCGGCTGGAAAGCGAGATGCAGGACGCCGCCTTCCTCGAGCCCCAGGCCGCCATCGCCAGCTTCGACCTGCACGGCCGCCTGGAGCTGATCACCTCCACCCAGTCGGTGCACTACATCCAGCGGGCGGTGGCCATGGTGCTGGGACTGACCATGGACCGGGTGCGGGTGATCAAGCCCTACGTGGGCGGCGGCTTCGGCCCCAAGGCGGGACCGGCCAGCCACGAGCTGATCGCCTGCCTGCTGGCCCGCCAGACGGGCCGGCCGGTCAAGCTGGTGTTCGACCGCGAGGAGGTGTTCCTGCACTCGCGGGCCCGGCACAAGTTCTTCCACGAGATGACCCTGGGCGCCGACGAGAACGGCCAGTTGCTGTTTCTCGAGCACGAGGCCCTGCTGGACGGCGGTGCCTACTCGTCTTTCGGCATCGCCACCGTCTACTACGCCGGCTCGCTGCTGGGAGGCCCCTACCGGCTGCCCAGCATGAAGTACGACGGCCGCCGGGCGGTCACCAACAAGCCCTCCTGCGGGGCCCAGCGCGGCCACGGCGGGGTGATCGCCCGGGCCCTGTTCGAGCGGCTGATGGACGAACTGGCCCAGGAACTGGGCCAGGATCCGATAGAGCTGCGCCTGAAGAACGTCATGCATACCGGCGAGACCACCTGCAACGACCTGAACATGTCCTCGCTGGGCATGCGCGAGTGCCTGGAGGCGGTGTACGAAAACTCCGACTGGAAGCTCAAGCGCGGCCGGCTGCCCCGGGGCCGCGGCATCGGCGTGGCCTGCGGCTTCTTCGTCTCCGGGGCCGGCTACCCCATCTACCGCTCCGACACCTACCACTCCACCGCCACCGTGCGCCTGCTCGAGGACGGCGGCGGGGTGCTGGTGGAGACGGCCTCGGCGGAGATCGGCCAGGGTTCCGACACCACCATGGCCATGATCGCCGCCGAGACCATCGGTGTACCCCTGGAGATGGTGCGGGTGGTCTCGGGAGACAGCGACTACGGCGTCGACCTGGGCGCCTACTCCTCGCGCCAGACCCTCATGACCGGCCACGCCGTGCGCCAGGCCGCCGAACAGGTGCGCCAGGTGGTCGTCGAGGTAGTGGCCGGCCTGCTGGATCTCTCTCCCGACGAGCTGGTGATCCGCGACGGGCTGGTGCTGGCGGCCGATGGATGCGAGCTGGACATCACCGACCTGCGGGTACGCTACACCCGCGAGCACCGCGGCTGGAGCGACAACCCCCAGCAGGGGCCGCTCACTTTTCGGGAAGCCTCCCGCCTGGCCTACCTGGAGCGGGGCAGCATCGTGGCCACCGGCCGCTACAAGCCGCCGCCGCTGGGTGGCAAGTACAAGGGCGCGGCCGTGGGCACTTCGCCGGCCTACGGCTGCTCGGCCCAGGTGGCCGAGGTCAACGTCGACCTGGAGACCGGCCAGGTCACCGTGGAGGCCGTCACCGGGGCCCACGACTGCGGCCGGGCCATCAACCTCACCTCGGTGGAGGGGCAGATGCAGGGCTCGGTGTCCATGGGACTGGGCGAGGCGCTGTTCGAGCGGGTGCAGTTCGATCCCCGGGGCCGGGTGAGCAACGCCAACCTGGCCGACTACAAGATCCCCACCGCGCTGGACATGCCCCCCGTCAAGGCCCTGGTGGTGGAGACCAACGAGCCCAACGGTCCCTTCGGGGCCAAGGAGGTCGGGGAAGGGGCCATCATGCCCACCATCCCGGCGATACTGAACGCGCTCTACGACGCCACCGGCGTCCGCTTCGAGAAGCTGCCGGTCAGCGCCGAGCGGGTGCTGGCCGCCCTCAAGGGCGAGAAGCTCCCCGACGAGGCCAACCTGGGCCCCGGCTTCTGCAGGTTGCCTCCCGAAAGAAAAGATTGACGACACCCCGGCCGCGCCAGTGCGACCCGGGCCCGGCGGAATCGCCCGCGCCCGTTCCTACTGGCAGGCAGAGTGGGAGTAAGACCAGGAAACCGGCCGTTCGCAGATGTTGCCGCTTACGGCGCCGGATACCTCCGAGACCATGTGGCGGGCGGCAAAGGGACAGTCGATGTCGATGTCCCCCAGGTGGGGGACGAGATACTCCTCGCCCTCGATGGCCAGGCTCCCGGCCTGGAGCTGCTCGCTGCCGAAACCCTGGGCGTCGAAAGACAGTTCGTGGGTCATGGTACCCGTGAGGATGACATCCAGGTACAGCAGGATTTCCATCTCCTGTTCCTCGGACTGAACGATCCCGCAACCGGCAAATTCCAGACTGAAGCTGCCCTCCCGGCCCGGGCTGGTCACCGTCCCCTTCACCTGCACCTGCCCGCCACCGGGGCATTGCAGTTGCAGGTCGACCGGACCGGCGGGAGCCGTGGCCAAGCTGTCGGCGTAGATGTCCTGGATCGCGCCCAGCACGCCCCAGACAATGATGTGATCGCGTACGAAGCGGGGAAACTCCACGTCCGGCCGGGAACAAGCCGAGCACAGCAGGCCCAGACCCACCGCCACCCAGAAGATCCTGTCCCTTCTCATGTATAGAAGGGTTGCACTTTCCAGACGTGTTTGTAAAGCGTTTTTCCCGCTTCAGGTTCTCCCTTCCCGATTTTCCTTGAACGAGCGGGCCCGGCAGGGTGAAAATCACTGCACCGGTATTGGGAGGGCAAGTGATGCGCAAGTTATTAGTGGCTCTTTTCTGCGGCGGATTCGCCTGCTGGTCGGTGGCCTGCGGGCCCTGTCGGGGTGGGGGCCAGAACGGAGTGGGTCCACCGGGTCCGGATGAATTCCAGCTGGTATTCAACAACATCGTCTCCCGGGAATCGGATCTAACCATTGACTACGCCGACGGTGCGCACCCGGCACAGACGTTTACCCTGTGCCAGGAAACCGAATACATAACCGTTGGCAACTTCCCGGTGAGCACCCAGACCATCATCACCATTCACAGCATGGTCAGCGACAGCGATTGCCACGTGTCGCCCTGCTGTAGCAGCAATTGCAATGCCCAGCTTTGCCAGGGACAGCCGCTGGTGGATACCACCCCCTTCGCCGGAGGCATCTACTCCACCGGGCTGATCTGGCTCCAGTGAGGACTGCCGGCCGACATGCACCCCTGCCCGGTCGCTCACCGGCATTCGTTCAAGGAGACATCCTGACCATGAGCACATCCCCGGAAATCACCGACACCATGACCCTGACCGCCGCCCTGGACGAGGCCTGGCGCTGCCTGCAGTGCGCCGATCCACCCTGCCAGCAGGGTTGCCCGGCCGGGGTGGAGGTACGCACCTTCATCCGGCAGATCCGCAACCTCGATCTGCGCGGTGCCGCCCTGACCATCCGCCGGGCCAACGTGCTGGGCAGCAGCTGCGCCCGCGTCTGTGCCCAGGCCGAGCAATGCCAGCGCCAGTGTACCCGCGCCCAGTTGGACCGCCCCATCGACATCGCCGGGCTGCAGCGTTTCGCCTGCGACTACGAGATCTCCAACGGCGCGGTGCTGCCGCCGGCCGCCCCCTCCAGCGGCCACCGGGTGGCGGTGGTTGGTGCCGGTCCGGCCGGCCTGGCGGCCGCCGCCGAGCTGGCCCGGCTGGGTCACCAGGTGGAACTGTTCGAGAAGGCCGAGCGGCCCGGGGGCCTGCTGGCCCACGGCATTCCTCCCACGCGCCTGCCCCAGCAGGTGGTCGATCACGAGATCGCCGCCGTGCAGGCCCAGGGGGTCACCATCCACACCGGCCGGCCGGCCGAGCGCATCGAGCAGCTGCGTGACCGCTTCGAAGCGGTGGTGGTGGCGGTGGGGCTGACCCGCTCCCTTCCCCTGGCCCTGCCCGGCGAAGACCTGCCCGGAGTGTATCCCGCGCTGTCCCTGCTGGCCCATCGCCTGGGTCCCGCCGCTCCGCGCCTGGGGCCGCGCGTGCTGGTCATCGGCGGCGGCAACACCGCCATGGACGCCGCCAGCAGCGCCCGGCGCCTGGGTGCCCGCGAAGTCACCGTGCTCTACCGCCGCTCCGAGGCGGAGATGCCCGCCTGGGCGGAAGAGATCGCCCGTGTGCGCCGGGAGGGTGTGACCATTCGCACCCAGGTGCAGCCGGTGGAGTTCATCGCCGCCGACGGCCGGCTGGCGGCGCTGCGCTGCCAGCTCACCGAGCTGGGCGAGCCCGATGAAAGCGGCCGGCGCCGCCCGGTGCCGGTGGCGGGCACGGTGTTCGAGCTGGCGGCCGACGCCGTGCTGGTGGCCGCCGGGGAGACGGTGGACCTGGACCTGGCCCGGGCCCTGGGCCTGCGCATCGGCGAGCGGGGCCGGGTCTCCGACAACCCGGCGCTGGGGATCTTCGCCGCCGGCGATCTCGGCAATGCCCGGCGCACCGTGGTCGACGCCGTGGCCGCCGGCCGGCGGGCGGCCCGGGCCGTCCACGAGAAGCTGGGTGCCGGCAGCGTACCGGCCGCGCCCCGGCCGCAACTCCCCGAGCAAGTCGACCTGGGCGTCGACCTCTGCGGGGTGCGTTTCCAAAACCCCTTCCTGCTGGCGGCCGCTCCCCCCACCGACGATCTCGACATGCTGCGCCGGGGCCTCGAGGCCGGCTGGGCCGGGGCGGTGCTCAAGACCACCGCCGTGGAGTCGGAGCCGGTGGAGCTGAAGTACCCCATGATGCACGGCTACGACGTCTACGGCCGGCGCCTGGTGGGGCTGGGCAACATCGATCTCATCAGCGAGCACCACATCGACGTGGTGGAGAAGCGCCTGCGCGAGTTGCGCCGGGAGTTTCCCGGCAAGGTGCTGGTGGGTTCGATCATGGGCTCCGAGCGCCAGCACTGGCAGGAGCTGGTGGAGCGGCTGGAGGAGGCCGGGGCCGACATCATCGAGTGTTCTTTTTCCTGCCCCCAGGGCACCCTGGGCGGGGAGGGCTCCTTTGCCGGGCAGATGCTGGGACAGAACGTCGAGCTCACCCGCCAGGTGACCTCCTGGATCAAGGCCGCGGCGCGGCGGGCACCGGTGGTCATCAAGATCACCCCCCAGGTGGCCGACATCAAGGCCGTGGCCCGGGCGGTGGCCGCCGGCGGCGCCGACGCCGTGTGCGCCTCCAACACCATTCCCAGCCTCATGGGTATCGATCTCGACAACTTCCTGCCGCTGCCCACGGTGGGCGGCAGCAGTTCCTTCGCCGGGCTGTCGGGTCCGGCCATCCTGCCGATTACCCTGCGCAACATCGCCCTGGTGGCCCAGGCCTCGGGGTTGCCGGTGACCGGCACCGGCGGTCCCGTGGGCTGGCGCGACGCCGTACAGATGATGCTGGTGGGTGCGGTGACGGTGCAGTTCTGCACCGCGGTGATGACCTTCGGCTTCGACATCATCGAGGACCTGCAAAGCGGCCTGGCCTGGTACCTCCACGAGAAGGGCTTGTCCTCTCCCGCCCAGCTGGTGGGCCGGGCCCTGGACAGGATCACCACCCACGATCAACTCGCCCAGCCGGGGCCGGTGCGCTCCCGCATCGACGAGCAACTGTGCATAGGCTGCGGCCGCTGCTTCATCACCTGCCGTGACGGCGGCCACCGGGCCATCGAGTTTTCCGACCAGCGCCTGCCCCGCGTCGACGACGAGCGCTGCGTCGGCTGCGGCATGTGCCAGGCGGTGTGCCCGCTACCCGGTTGTATTCACATGGAAGTCTCCGGCACATGAGCCCGCGGGTGAAGGTGCAGATCTTCGGCGCCCTGCGCCGCCAGGCAGGTGCCAGCCACTTGTTTCTCGAGCTGCCACCGGGAGCAACGGTGGCCGACGCCCTGGCCGCGGCCGGCATCGCCGACCGCGTGGACGTGTGGACCCTGGTCAACGGCAGCCGGGCCGGGCACGACCGGAGACTTGCCGAGGGTGCCGAGCTGGTCTTCTTCCAGCCGGTGGGCGGGGGATGAGCTCGGTGGAGGACCATTTTCGCACCAGCGACGCGGAGATTGCGGCCGAGGCGGAAAAACCGGGCCTTTTTCCTTGCACCTGACCATCAATACGGTAAAAAAAGACGGCAAGCAGGGTCAGTGCCGGGAGGTAGCCGAAGATGAGCTGGCTCGATAGCAGGCGCCCGCGTTACGACGCCGCCGACAAGGTCACCGGCAAGCTGCTCTATCCGTCCGATCGCACCATGGACGGCGCACTCTGGGTGGAAGTGGTGCGAGCCGCGCATCCTCACGCCCTCATCCGCAATATCGACACCAGCCGGGCCGAGGCCGCTGCGGGGGTGGTGCGGGTGCTGACGGCCAAGGACGTGCCCGGCCTCAACGCCTTCGGCATCCAGGTCCAGGATCAACCCGTGCTCTGCCACGACCGGGTTCGTTACCAGGGAGACGCCGTGGCCCTGGTGGGGGCCGAAAGCCGCCGGGCCGCCCGCGAGGCCGCCCGCCTGGTCGAGATCGACTACCAGGTCCTGGAGCCGCTCACCGACCCGGAACGGGCCATGGCGGCAGACGCTCCCGCCCTGCATCCCGGCGGCAACATCCTGCACCAGGGTCACTTCAGCAAAGGCGACATCGAGGAGGGCTTCGGCAAGAGCGCCGTGATCGTGGAAGACGTCTACCAGGTACCCATGATCGACCACGCCTTCCTGGAGACCGAGGCCGGCCTCTCCTACTACGACGGCGAGGTGCTGGTAGTGGAATCCTGCGGCCAGTACGTCTTCCGCGACCAGACCCAGATCGCCCGCTCCCTGGGCCTGCCCCTCGACAAGGTACGGGTGACCGCCCCCTTCGTAGGCGGCGCCTTCGGCGGCAAGGACGAGATCACCGTACAGATCCACCTGGCACTGATGACCTACCACACCAAGCGCCCGGCCCGGATGGTGGCCACCCGCGCGGAATCCATCGTCTCGCACACCAAGCGGCACGCGGCCCGCATGTACTACAAGACCGGTGCCAGCCGCAGCGGCAAGCTGCTGGCGGTACAAGCCCGCTTCGTCTCCGACACCGGGGCCTACGCCTCGCTGGGGGGGCCGGTGCTCAACCTGATGATGGAACACGCTGCCGGCCCCTACCTGGTTCCGCACTTCCAGGTGGACGCCTACGCCGTCTACACCAACAACGGCTTTGCCGGCGCCTTCCGTGGCTTCGGCTGCACCCAGGCCTGCCTGGCCATGGAGAGCCAGATGGAACGCCTGGCCCGGGCCCTGCGCATCGATCCCCTGCGCTTCCGGCAGATGAACGTGCTGCACCAGGGAGACCTGGCCGCCCTGGGCTACCCCATGAAACTCGAGGTGGGGGCCGAGGCCACCATCCGCTCGGCCCGGCGCAGCAAGCTGTGGCGCAACCGGCGGGCGCTGCGCCAACCTCCCGCCAGCTACGGGCCCAGCCGGCGCCGGTACATCCGCCGCGGGGTGGGTGCGGCCAGCCAGATGCAAGGGTTGGGACTGGGCATCGGCATACCAGACTACGCCGAGGTGGAGATCGAGCTGGCCCCCGGTCCCCGGGCTACCATCAAAGCCGGCACCACCGAGATCGGCCAGGGTGCCTACCACGCCTACATCCTGGAAGCCGCCGAGCGCCTGGGCCTGGAGCCCGGTCAGATCCGGGTTGTCGGCGCCGACACCGGCCGCACCCCCGATTCCGGAACCACCACCGCCTCGCGCACCACCTACGCCGTCGGCAACGCCATCCTGCTGGCCGCCGGCAGGCTGGAGCAGGAACTGGGCCGGCGCGCTGCCCGGCGGCTGGGCTGGCCGGCCGGTGCCGGCAAGCTGCGTGACGGTGGTTTTACGGGAAGCGGTGGTTGGGTTGCCCTCGACGAGTTGCTGGCCGGGCAGAGGGTTTCCGCCCGGGCCACCTTCCACGTGCCGGTGCAGGACGTCGAGATGGGCGACGGCCTGCCCCACCTGCTCTATTCCTACGGCACCCACGTGGCCCTGGTGGAAGTCAACACCCTCACCGGCGAGATCAGCGTGGTCCGTTTGGAAGCCCACCTGGACGGCGGGCAGGTGATTTCCCGCACCGGCTTCGAGGGACAGAGCGAGGGAGGAATAGCGCAGGGTATCGGCTACGCCCTGTTCGAGGAGGTGCGCCTGGACCGGGGCCGCTTCGTCGACACCAACTTCGACAAGTACGTACTGCCCACCAGCCTGGACGTGCCGGTGGACATGCGCACCGTCCCGGTCATGGTACGTGACAGCACCGGTCCCTTCGGAGCCAAGGGAATCAGCGAGACCTGCATGGTAGGCCCCACCCCGGCCATTCTCAATGCCATCGAGGATGCCATCGGGGTGCGTTTCACGCGCCTGCCGGTGCGGGCCGAGGACGTCTTGCAGGCTCTGCGGGAGAAGGAAAAGAAAGATGAAGGTTGACGTCCAGCTGACCATCAACGGCCAGCCCGCCCAGTTCCGGGTCGAGCCCACGGAGAGGCTGGTAGACACCCTGCGCGAGCGGGCCGGGCTCACCGGTACCAAGGAAGGCTGCGGTGTCGGCGAATGCGGGGCCTGCTCGGTGCTGCTAGATGGCAAGCTGGTCTCCTCCTGCCTGGTGCTCACCGTGGCCGCCCACGGCTGCCGGGTGGACACCGTCGAGGGCCTGGCCCGTGACGGGCGGCTCAATGACTTGCAGCGGGCCTTCATAGAAGAAGGCGCGGTGCAGTGCGGTTACTGCACCCCCGGAATGCTCATGGCCGCCGAGTACCTGCTGGGTCGCTACGCGCGTCCCACCACGGAGCAAATTCGCCAGGCCATCTCCGGCAACCTTTGCCGCTGTACCGGCTACCGCAAGATCGTATCCGCCATCCGCAAAACGGCCCGCCAGCGGGCGGCACGCCGAACGGGGAGGTAGAACCATGGAACCTGTATCCACCACCGGCATGAAACTCATCACCCAGGCGGTGCAGAAACTCATAGATGCCGAGGAAGAGGGAGTACTGGCACTGGTGGTACGTTCGCTGGGCTCGGCCCCGGGCCGCCTGGGTGCCAAGGCCCTGATCCTGCCCGATGGCTCCATCCAGGGCACGGTGGGCGGCGGCGTGGTGGAGGCCCGGGTGATAGCCGACGCCCTGAACGTACTCGAGGACGGGCGTGGTCCGCGCACCTTGCACTACAAGCTGTCGGAGCTGGGCATGTCCTGCGGCGGGGAGATGAGCGTCTACCTGGAGCCTCTGCAGCCGCCGCGGAGCGTGGTGTTGTTCGGTGCCGGCCACGTGGGCGCCGCCCTGGCCCGGGTGATGAAACTGCTGGGTTGCCGCCTGCGGGTGGTGGACGATCGTCCCGAGTGGGCCAACCGCGAGCGTTTTCCCGACGCCGATGAACTGATGGTGATGCCCTTCGGCGAGGCGCTGGCCAAGAATCCCCCCGGTCCGCGCGATCACGTCATCATCGTCACCCGGGGCCACGACCACGACCAGGCGGTGTTGGAAACGGTCATCGAACAGCCGGTGGCCTGGATCGGCATGATCGGCTCCAAGCGCAAGGCCGCGGCGGCCCTGGGCAAGCTCAAGGAAAAAGGCGTGGACCGGGAGCTGATAGAACAGGTGCGCTGCCCCATCGGCCTGGACATCGGCGCCGTCACCCCGGAGGAAATCGCCGTGGCCGTGGCCGCTGAACTGGTGCTGCTCTGGCGCAAGGGCGGCGGCAGGAAAGAGAGCCCGGCCCGTCCGGCCAAGCCGGCCAAGCCCCGGCCGGCCCCGGTCGCAGCCGAAGACCAGGGCGAGCCCGAGTAACCAGGGAGAAGGCGGCGGATGATCGACTACCTGCGCCTGAGCCAGCTCGACGACGTGCTGGAGATGCTCTGGGCCGAGGGGCCCGGCATTCTCATGCTGGCCGGCGGCACCGACATCCTGGTACGCCCGCAACCATTTGCCGGTGCCCGTATCCTGCTGGACATCAGCCGCGTGGAACAACTGCGCGACATCGCCGTCGATCCCGCCGACGATTGCCTGGTCATCGGGGCGGCAGCCACCCACGAGGAGGTGGCCTGGCACCCGCAGGTGAGCCGCAGAGCCCAGTTGCTGGCACAGGCCTGTCGCCTGGTGGGCTCGGCCCAGATCCGCAACCTCGGCACCCTGGGCGGCAATCTCGGCAATGCCTCCCCGGCCGCCGACTCGGTGCCGGCCCTGGCCTGCCTGGATGCCGAGGTGGTGCTCAGCGGGCGCAACAAGCAACGCCGCCTGCCGGTGTTGGAGTTCTTCACCGGGCCGGGCAGCAGCGTGCGCCAGCCCGACGAGGTGATCAGCTCGCTGCGCCTGCCCCGGCAACGTGGCCGCCAGGTGTCTTTTTTCCTCAAGGCCGGCCAGCGCCGCGGCATGTGCTGCTCCAAGGCCTCGGTGGCCTTCCGGGCCCGGAGCCATTCCGACGGGCGGCTCAGCGGCGTCCGGGTGGCCCTGGGGGCGGTGGCACCCACGGTGGTCCGCGTACCGGAAGCCGAGCAGGTGCTGGAGGGACGGCGGATCGAGCCACGGCTCATCGACGAGGCCGCCGCTGCCTGCAGCCGGGCCGCCCGCCCCATCGACGACATCCGCTCCACTGCCGAATACCGCAAGGCGGTCGTCGGGGCCCTGCTCACAGACGGCCTTTTTCGGCTCGGCGACAAGATGAAGCAACGGCGCAGACCCCGGCGCCGGCGCCCGCGATGAAACCGCTGCAACCGGCCGGGGTGGTGCTGGCCGCCGGGCTGTCGCGGCGCATGGGCAGTCCCAAGGCGTTGTTGCGCCTGGGCAATACGACCTTCCTCGACAGCCTGCTGGCATCGCTTCTCCAGGCGCGGCTCTCGCCGCTGCTGGCGGTGGTAAGCAGCACCATCGCCGACACCGTGCGCCGTGACTGCCGGCTGGACGAAGCCCGGCTGCTGGTCAACCCCGACCCCGACAGCGCCCCCATCGACTCCCTGCGCCTGGCCCTGGGCCGGGTCCCGGACAGCCCGGGGGTGGTGTTCTGCCTGGTCGACCAGGCCAGCCTGGAACCGGCCACCGTGGCCGCGGTGGCCGCGGCCCTGGCACGGACCCCGGTGGCGGTGGCCAGCTATCGTGGCCGTCCCGGCCATCCCACCGCCTTCCGCCGGGACGTCTTTGCCCGCCTGCTGGGCCCGGAGGCGAACCACGGCGCCGACAAGCTGGTACAAGAGCTGCGCCGCCAGGGCCAGGTGCTCGAGGTCGACTGCGACGACCCCGGAGTAGTGCGCAACATCAACACCCGCGACCGGCTGCAGCGCTTCCTGGCCGGCAAGATCGACTGAAGCCGAGGTAACAGCAATTGCCCCCCGTCCGCGAGCCCTTCCCGAGCACCACCAACCAGGAAACCGCTTCGGAGCAACTGCCCATGCGCCGGCCCCTGCTGGCCCTGGCCGGGGCCTTCGCCGCCGGGGTATTGCTGCGCCTGTGGTCGGGCTGGCCGGCCCTGCCCGGCTGGCTGGGAGCCGCTCTGGCGGTGAGCGCGGCCCTGGCATCCCGCCGGCGAGTGGCCGGCGAGTGGCGTTTCCTGCTGTGGCTGCTGGCGGTGCTCATGCTGGGCTGGGTGCGGCCGCTGGCGATCGCCGTTCCCGACCTGCCCGTCTCGCCGCGTGGTGTACTGCTTGGCGAAGCCGAATCGTCCTGGCAGCAGTACCGGAATTCGCGGCAGTTGCTGGTGCGGGCCCGGTCTTTCGGTTCACCCGGCGGCAGCCACCGGCCACTGCCGGCCCTCGTGCAGGCAACCGTTTTCACCGGCCGCGGCAACGCCAGCTGTCCCCCGGTCCTGCCCGGCGACCGGGTGCGCCTGGCCGGCAAGCTCTCTCTCCCCCGCGGCTGGCACGACCCCGGCGTGCCCGACCGGGCCAGGCGACTGCAGCGGCGGGGGATATCGCTAACCCTGTCGGTGAGCGATTGCCGGCAGGTCCTGGTGGAGCCGTCCCCGGCGGGGCTGCGCCCGGCGGCCTGGCTGGCAGGCGCCCGCGAGCGGTTGCGCCGGTTCTTCGTCGGCAACGGCGGCCCCCGGGCCGGGGCCCTGGTGGCGGCCATGGTCAGCGGTCATCGCCAGGCGGTGCCAGCCGATTTACAGCAGGATTTCCGGCGCGCCGGCCTGGCTCACCTGCTGGCGGTCTCCGGCCTGCACCTGGGCATGGTGGCGCTGGGGTTGTACCTGCTGCTGGTCCTGTTACTGGTGCACCTTCCCGCACTGGCGCTGCGCTGCGACGTGCGTCGCCTGGTCGCCGCCTTGTGCCTGCCGGCAACCCTGGTCTACTGCCTGCTGGCGGGAGCGGGATTCTCGGCGGTGCGGGCCGCGGTGATGGTCGCGGCTTTCCTGGTGGCGGTGCTACTGGGCCGGGCCCGTGATCCGCTTAACGTGCTGGCCCTGGCCGGGCTGGTGATTGTGGCCCTGTGGCCGCACTCGTTGTATTCACCGGGCTTCCAGCTGAGCTTCGCCGCGGCCGGGGGAATCATCCTGGCTGTGGGCCCGCTGTGCCGGCACCTGGGAATCCCCCTGCAACAACCGGCAAACACGGCACGGGTCCGCCGCCTGTGGCAGCGCCTGGCCCAGTACCTGGTGGTATCGCTGGTGGCCGGGTTGTTTACCGCGCCCCTGGTGGCCTACCACTTCAACCAGGTGGCCATGGCCGGACCGTTGCTCAACCTGGTGGCGGTTCCGCTGGTGGGCTGGTGGATAGTGCCGCTGGGACTGCTGGCCGGATTGCTGCTGCCCCTGAGCACCACCCTGGCATCATGGCTGCTGCAGCTGGCGGTGGTGCCAGCCGAATGGTTAGACAAGTTGGCCGGCTGGGTCTCCGCCCTTTCCTGGTCGTCGTATACCGTACCCACCCCGGCCTTGGGCCAGGTGCTCCTGCTGTTGTTCGGGTTGCTGCTGCTGGCCGCCGGACTGGCCAGACGGCGGGTGCGTATCTTTTCCCTGGCCGTGCTGGCGACGGCGCTGCTGTGGAGTCCGCTGGCCCGGCTGGTACGGCACCTGGATGACTCGTTCACGGTCATGTTCATCGACGTCGGCCAGGGAGATTCCACCCTGGTGCGTTTCCCCTCGGGCTATACCCTGCTCGTAGACGGCGGCCCGGCCACGCCGGGAGGGTTCGACACCGGCAGACGGGTGGTGGCGCGGGTACTGTGGGACCGGGGTATCACCAGGCTCGATGCCCTGGCTCTCACCCATCCCCAGGCCGATCATGCCGGTGGTCTGCCGGCCCTCGTCGAATTATTCCATCCACGTGAACTGTGGACATCACAGCCCCTGGCGGTAAACCCGGCCGGGGCCGCCGTGCTGGCGGCCTGTCGAGAGCGGGCGGTGACCATCAGGCGGCTAGGGGCCGGCCTGGTACCCCACCGGGAAGACGCTTGCCGGGCAGAAGTGCTCTGGCCGGAAGACGGTTGTGAAGAGCTCGACCTGAATGAACGCTCGCTGGTGCTGCGGGTCGGCTGCGCCGGCCACGACGTCCTGCTCACCGGCGACCTGGAGGCGGACGGGGAACGCGGCCTGTTGAAAAGCAGGCGCGACCTGCGGGCCGAGGTACTCAAGGTCGGCCACCACGGCAGTAGAAATGCCACCTCGGCGGAGCTGCTCGAGCGGGTACGGCCCCGCCAGGCGGTGATCTCGGTGGGCCGCGACAACCCTCACGGCCTGCCCAACCCCGTCACCGGCGAGCGCCTGCGCCGGGCCGGTGTGCGTATCTGGCGCACCGACCGCCACGGTGCCATCACCGTCACCCTGGGCCCGGGGGGTCTGGAGGTTGAACCCTTCACCAGGTAAACCGGTAAGGGACACCAAAAGGTACCACCCACGTGTTAATGTTTGGCGGAGCGCGAGTACTGGGGGTAAAGAAAGTGCTCAAGCAGTCGCCGCACCGTCGGCCCGGACAGATCAAGCGAAGCCCGGCGCCACCGTGTCACGCCAGCGACGCCCGGACCCGCAGGCGATTCATGCTGGGCTACCGCTGGTTCGTAAACGCCTACCGCCAGGCCGCAGCCAGACTGCGGGCAGGAGAACTCGACGTGCAGTTCCCCGAAAACTGCTTCCCTCCTCCCCTGGCCTTCAAGGAACCGGCCCCGGCACCCGGGTGATCTCCCCCAAGGGTGGAGCCGCTCTTTTCTCATGGGCGAGGATAACAGGTACCTCCTCCGGAAACGAAATCAGAGGGAAAGATGGCGTTTTGAACATTCTGTCTCTCGGGCGAATCATCGTTCGCATTGGCCATACACATTTGCCCATCCGGGCACGATGGACAGCCATAGTCCAGACAGGCACAGACAGCAAAGGGTCTCACCTCGCCAGTACCGGGAGCCCTCCAGTAACCGACAACTGGATGCGAGTTCATCAACTCCGGATCGATGTCCGCGCAGGCAGTGGGTCGATCTATGCAACTGGGAACGCAGCCGACGTTACCTTGCCGATCGGTCACGCATACCTCGGTATTCCAGTCGCAACCAAGATTGCTGCAGGCATCGTCATGCAGGCAAATCCCTCCCATGCATGCCAGGCCGCTGGCACAATCTCCCGCGTCGACACAACTTTCCAGAAAGGCAGCTCCACCACCACTGCTGCCACCACAGGCACTGATTAGGACAACTAGCGGTAACAACAACCATTTTCCCTTCATTTACTTTCCCTCTCTCGTGCTGAGTTTTCGAAGTCAACCAACCTCGCGCCGCACCGTACTACGTTATCATATCTTGTCTGGATGCTTCTACCAACCAGATCCGTCTATTAACTCTTCTCCTACACATCC
>Ga0190359_1000667_pt1 | contig 22837 bp, 24 predicted proteins | sample 48721823_MG_FD_161269 | JGI IMG/M metagenome (GOLD analysis project Ga0190359, IMG submission 161269) | Hydrothermal vent microbial mat bacterial communities from Southern Trench, Guaymas Basin, Mexico - 4872-18-2-3_MG | ecosystem: Environmental > Aquatic > Marine > Hydrothermal vents >... | reverse complement strand
CTTTACAATCTCCTTGGGAACAGTTACAGAACTTCCGTTGTTGCCCCAGATATTATTCCCTGTTGAATGGTGGAGAAAAACTCCGCTGCGAAATTTTGTCTGAGACTGCAGGATCATTGGAAAAAGTAATACAAAAACAATAAAATATTTTTTCATAACTCCTCCTGAATAAATTTTATGGGAATCGGAATTTTTTGTTATCTAATAAAAGACGATATCTTGAGAATTTGTAATTCTTACTGGTGCAGTCGAATTAATGCCTGAATGAACATAAATCGGAAATAATCTGCATGCAGAGGCTTTTAATGATAACATTCCCGAATAAATTTTATACTCTCAGGATATCCCTCTGCAAAATACGACCGTCTGTAAATTAACAGAAAAGTCCCGTATCAATTAAATATAAACATTGATACAGGACTTTGCAATAATTTAATATTAAAAATTAATTAAAGTTTTTTAAGCCTTAGCAGTACAAGATCATGTCCCTTAATTCTTACTTTAAATCTTTTACCTGTATCGCCCACTATCTTATGCTGCCATAAATCGCGCAGAAGATATTTTTTATCTGTAAGCTTGAACTTTCTTAAAAAATATCCCCATGAAATATTTGTACTTATCGAAGATTCACCTCTGTTAAAAAGCGCTACTGCAATTTCACCGCTCTTAAGTTCTTTTACCCAGATCTCATAATCACCTGTATCAGTTATTTTTACAGCCTGTTTGCCCAGTTTATCCTGATCCAGAGCAATTACTTCTTTGTTGGTAAGAATCTCTTTTACTTCTTCAGGCATATTTCTGATATCATTTCCTGCCATTAAAGGTGCAGCAAGCATACACCACATGCTGAAATGGCATTTGTATTCCTGGTTTGTCATTCCGCCGTTTCCGACTTCCAGCATATCAGGATCATTCCAGTGTCCTGGTCCTGAGTAATTTTCAAGTCCGGCCTGTTTATCAAGTATTAAAACCCAGCCAAGCCCTCCCCAGGAATTTATACAATCCCAACAGTCCTGTATATCTTCTGTAGTCCTCCACAAATGGCCAACATCCTTTGCCCAAAGCCATGGTTTTGTTGTACCCCATTCGCAGATACTGAAAACTATTGGTCTGCCCGCTTTGTAAAGAGCATCTCTCATTAATTTATATGAAGCTTCGGAATTTTGTTTGTCGTGATAACACCAGTCATATTTCAGATAATCAACGCCCCATGAAGCATAGGTTCTTGCATCCTGATATTCATATCCTCTGCTTCCGGGAAGACCCTGGCAGGTTTTTCTTCCTGCATCTGAATAAATTCCGAATTTCAATCCTTTTGAGTGGACATAATCCACAACAGGTTTTATGCCATTGGGGAATTTTCTGGAATTAACAACAATATTTCCGTTCTCATCTCTTCCTGTCTGCCACCCGTCATCAATTACTATGAACTGATACCCCGCATCCTTCATACCGCTTGATACCATTGCATCTGCAATCTCTTTAACCAGTTCTTCGTTAATATCAGGTCCGAATTTGTTCCAGCTGTTCCAGCCCATTGGAGGAGTTAATGCAACATTGTCAAATTTTTGAGCAAATAATGAAGCTCCGCAGACAAGACAAATCGTAATAATAAAAGATAAGATCTTCTTCATGTTTACCTCCCGTTTTCTTGCAATCGTTTGCAACAATATAAAAAATTAATATGTGAAATCAAAAAACAACTTATATGTTTCAATTTATCCTGCTTATATTGCTCCTGTTATACCTCATTGTCTAAGAATCAAATTGTTTAGTCTTTTCAGAAGAATCATTGTTTTCATACCTTGCAAGAAACACAATAAAAACAGCAAGGAATAGCGCAAAATGACACATAACAGATGCAAGAGCACCTTTCATATTGCTTCCAAGAGCCGCAACAATTAATGAGGGCAGGACAAATGCAATGGTTCCAGTGCCCATCATCTTAAGCTGATATTTCCTCTTTTTATCTTTCGTTCTTTTAAAACCGTGGAATGATAAAAGTATCATGGAAAGCAATCCGACCCAGTAATAAGAGCTGTATATCAAATATGCAGGGTTTGGAGTTGTGTATTGAGCATATACAATACTGCATACGGTCTGCGTTACAAAAGTGTTTCCTACAGCAATCCATATTATCATTGCAAGACCTGCAAAAAACAAAAGCTTAGAAAAAAAGTTAATCTTGTTTTGTTCCTTAGGATAAATATAACTAATAAGTAAGACACCGAGAGGAGGCAGCCATGTTACAACAATAAATGCAATTTTTGACAGCATTATTGTACTTCCGTAAGTACAAACTGCCACCTCAAGAATCTGATAACCTGCCAGGAGCAAAAGAATAATACTGCTTGTATAAATTACACTTTTTGAGCCTTTTTTTGTTACAATCCATAAAGCTGCAATAATTTCAAATACAGCTGTAAATAAAGACAGCAATGGTGAGTAATCCATTCAAAACCTCCCGTTATATTGGTTTTATTTCTTGCTGAACCCCATTACAATGCCCAGAACTATTGACCAGACAGCTGCGAGAGTTATCTGAAGATGCTGGGGAAGTATAAAAGTAATAGTATGAGCCGGAATCCAGAACCATACTAAAGTATAAACAGCCTTGTCCATACCGCGAAACTCCCACTTTCTCTCAATCAGATTATCCATAATTCTGTGGATAAACATCATCTGCGGGCCGAAAAAAAGATTTACAATTACAGATATTGTAAATCCTTTTAAAACGGCAAAACTGAAAAGAAAATGCGGGAAATATCCGTGTTCAACAAATGCATTTATCATTGATTTATATCCGAAAAACCCGTATTTGATTATTATTCCCAAAAAGCCCCATGACAGCACTTTTAATAAATACTGGATTACAGACAGCTTTTTTAATGCCCCGGTCATTTTTAATGTTACAAGTTCTCCCAATGTACCAAGTACTGCAAATTCCACAAACGCAGACCAGATAGGATAAGTTTTTACATAATACTCAAATGAACTGAACATGCTTACTCCTGTTTTTTGTTATTACATCTTAAAAAATGAAATTATGGGGATTTTGCAAAAACCAAAAAATCAAGATTGTTCTTAAATACCTTAATACCTTGTTCAATTTTTTCCCGGCAGCCTTAATTTCTCAGCTTAAGCAAGCAATTAAATATAAAAAATTTTCCCAATAAATCCCCATACTTTTTTATCATAAGGTATTTTCCAGAAAATCAGTTGAAAGATACTTCTCTCCCCTGTCCGGGAAAATCACTACAATTCTGCCGGAATCAATCTTTTCTGCAATTTTTATAGCTGCATACATCGCAGCGCCGCTGCTCATTCCCACAAAAATCCCCTCATGTCTTATTATTTCCCGCGCTGTTTTAAAGGCATCTTCTGTTGTAACTTTTACAGATTCGTCTATCATTGTTTCATCATAAATTGACGGTACAATGGCTTCCTCCATATTCTTCAATCCCTGAATGTAATGCCCCTTTACCGGATGAGCTTCTACAATTTTTATGCGCGGATTATTTTCTTTCAATGCCTTTCCTACACCCATAATTGTGCCTGAAGTTCCGATTGCAGAAACAAAATAGTCGATCCTTCCGTTAGTCTGTCTCCATATCTCCTGAGCTGTTGTTTTGTAATGCGCCATTTTATTGTACTTATTGGAAAATTGATCCGGCATAAAATATTTTTCCGGAAACCTGCTTACCAGCTCTCTGGCTTTTATTATTGCACCGTCAGTCCCTTTACTTCCATCGGTTAATATAACTTTAGCGCCAAATGCTTTAATCATCTTTATTCTTTCTATTGAAACAGATTCACTCATAACAATTTCCACATTGTACCCCTTTACAGAACCGATCATTGCAAGGCCTATTCCGGTATTACCTGAAGTTGGTTCTATAATTGTTTTCCCTTTTGTCAGATTCCCTTCTGCCTCGGCCTGTTCAATCATTTTAAGTGCTATTCTGTCTTTTATGCTGCCTGTAGGATTTGTCCCCTCAAACTTGGCATATACTTCAACGTTTTTTGTACTGATTAAGCGGTTTATTCTTATAAGCGGTGTATCTCCTATTGTATGCAAAATATTTTCGTACATGACAACCTCCATACTGATTCTTTATTGTATTAACATATTACTGTCAATACCTGATAAACATTCACAAATTCCAGGCAGATTTATCATCAAAACCCGGAAATCTTTGTTGAACAGATTAATATTATTTTAAGATGCTAAATTTTAATTGAGTGTTTTCTCTGAAGTCTACAGAGGAAAACATATACGATAAATGAACCTGCAGTGTAGTGAACTATATCAAGAAATGAGAAAGTGGTTCCTATAAGCGCTCTTCCTATAAACACGGATCTGATTTTTTCCAGAAACAAGGGATGCCACAACTGGAGAAATTCAAGAGCACATGTTATTAAAAATACGCTGATCACATTATACAACACACGAAACCGCGGAAAAATTAATGCCACAAGGAGAGCCCAGAATATTACATAAAGGACTCCCCCGAGATAGATATTTACATATCTTGCAAAAGGGCCTGTATAGAATTTTGTATAAAATCCAAGAGGCACAATAAAGGCAAGTGTAAAAAATATATTTTTTCTGTATAATGACAAAACTTCTCCCTATTGATCAATTAAAATCAATACGCCGGCAACTATGGCAAGAATTCCGAAAATCAAAGAATATAAAGGAAAAGAAACAGACACAACCGGTCTTGCGCCTGCTCCGATAAGCCAGATACCAAGTAAAAAAGAGGATAATCTGCCTTTAAGATGCGATCTGCCCATTAAAAACAACACACCTGCAACCAGAGCCATTACTGCAATTGCAGCGTCCAGAGTATTATTGCTGATTTTAAGAAGAGCAATAAGACCTGAAAAAATCAACCACAATCCAAGAAAAATTGAACCGATTTGTTCCGAAGCTTTCATATTTTTCTCCTGCTTTTGATTTATTATTTACAACCAATATTCCTTATATGACACATACAGTTTATAAAATCCCTGCAGATTAATCCACATAAAACAGAATATCTTGTTACCGTGCCAACACCATTTTCCCGCTTAGAATCTGATTTTTAAATTTGAGTCTGTAAATATAAAGACCTGAAGAAACTTTCCTGCCGTTTTTATTACAGCCATTCCATACTGCCAAATAAGTTCCCCTTTGTTTATCCTCATTTATAAGGTTAGTAATCTCTCTGCCTTTAATATCATAAATACTAAGATGTACTCTTCCGCTGTTGGGCAAAGTAAATTTAATTGCAGTTTCCGGATTAAACGGGTTTGGATAATTGGAATACAGTTCCGGTCTGCCAGGCAGTGCAGATTCAGTTTCCTCTGTTCCTGTACCATTATCAGATACACTCCAAACATGTACAATACTTTTATCTTCATCAGCAAGACGTTCAACTATAAAAAGATGCTGGTGATCAAAATCAAAACAAATCGCTCCTATTGACCATCTCTTATAACGGACAAGATCAAAACCCGGAGAAAACAAAATGTTATTTATGTCAAGCACAGCATAAGGCTGCGGATTCCACGGTTTTAGCCTTCCTTGTGCAACATCTGCCAGATCATCCGTATCATAAAAAATAATCTGTGCATGGATACTGTCGCACCACCATCCCCGGTCATCATAAGGAGGATCAGGAACAGGAGGATACGGGGGTTCATCAGGCCAGACTGTTCCGTCTGCAAACCCGTACCATGTATTACCCATTGCTTTGGTTCCTGCAAAAATCACAGCCTCTTTATCACCTGCAGATATCCAGGCCGCTCCTGACCACTGATCCGCAGGGTTGTACATGTTCATTTTCATCGAATCATCCACAACAATCTCAGGGATAGTTGGATCATCAAGGCCGTAAAGAAGCAGCGGTGTTATCTGTGTAATAGTATCATTAGCAGCCGGCTCAGCCCCATTGGGAAACGGAGAAAATGCATAAAGAGCAGGTCCGAATCCGCTCCACTGCCCCTCTCTGAAACGCCCGCTTGCAAGGTTCTGACCGTTTGTATATTCTTTTGCCCAGGTATCCGGCAGTCTGAACATGTAATCACTGGATGTATAATTATTAATATTTCCAAAATAAAAAGGGCCGTGTGATTGAGGAGATGACAAGTCAGTTCTGCAAAACCCGTGTGTTGCTTCATGAAACTGAAAATGCTGCCCCCAGCAAAAATATAAATAACCTGATGTAGCTCCTGAAATATCAGGTAAAAAAGTGAGCCCCGGTGTAGGCATTTCAAGTTCTCCGAACATCCCTGCTTTAATATCTGTGAATACCTGCAAAGTAACTGCTGTGTTTAAATCATTGACATTTTTACTTGGGGATATTACAGGACTTGGGATTGAAATCTCGGAAACATACTGATACCAGTCGTGTCCTGTAAGAAAAAGAGAACCGGGGAAACCGTCGGAAGTACCCTGTTTATCGCCGTCAGGGAAATATGTGATTGCTGTACCGCTGTAATCCCATGTTACCTCTCCGCTTACATCAGGCAAGCGGAAAGCACCGACATACTCAAAATTTTCCGGCATTATGCACTGCCCGAACACCGAAATTGAATAAAAAACAAACAAAATACAGAACAGGCTTTTCTTCATATTATCCTCCTGTCAGGATTTGTTTTATAATAAAATAACCTGAAATCAATCTAACATGTAAGATGAAAGGCTGCTGTTACTCTGATGCCCTCTTCTAAAAACCTGTTAAAAAGTTTAACCGCTTTTGAACTGGGCAGTGCATAATGGCGGATATTTTTTTGTTCAAGCAGAGCAGTCAGACTGTCATCAATCTTCATAAGTCCGAACTTGCCGGTACCTACAATAAGTACATCCGGATTGGAATCTTCCAGAACATTTTTAATGTCCTCTTCATACAGCCTGTGGCTCTCTTTTCTCCACCAGTTCTCAATTATCTTATCCGGAGTTATTATAAGATCTTTTGTGTATACAATATTATTTATTTTCATTTTTCCAAAGGAGTAACTCTCAATCATGGGTCCGCCTCCTTTTTCTTCTCATCTCAGCTTCTCTTTTGCTGTATATGCATCCGCAGTAATTCTGCCTGTAAAGGCCCTCTTTTCTGCTGATTTCCACGCTTATTTTGAATCCGTTCTTTTTTTTAAAATTTGCCTTTAAAAAATCTATTCCAAATTCTTTGCCTGCTTTTTCACCGAGAGAATTGATCAATTCCGCATTTTTATGAGGGCTGACTGACAAGGTTGTTGTAAATAAATCAAATCCGTTTGAAGCAGCATACAAAGCAGCCCTTTTCAGTCTCATATCAAAACATATTGAACACCGCTTCCCTCCTTCCGGTTCTTTTTCATAACCCTTTGTGAGCCTGAACCAGGCTGCAGCATCATATTGATCAAGAAACAAAGGTACTTTCCATCTGTCTAAGAATTCCACAAGTTCATCCCTGCGAAACAGCCACTCTTTTTTCGGATGAATATTGGGATTGTAAAAATATGCAGTTACATCAAATTCTTCCCTTAAAACAGTAATCGGGTATGTTGAGCACGGCGCACAACACACATGGAGTAAAATCTTCTTTTTTTTAGAATTGTTCATAATAAATTTTAAAAATTATGATTTAATCCAAAATGTTCTTTGCCAAGAAAAACATAATTTTTTATTGTACCACGGACATATTCAATGCCACGGTTTACAGCAGTGTTGATATCCTCTCCCAAAGCTAAACCAGCCGCAACAGCGCTGGAAAGAGTGCACCCTGTGCCGTGATATGAGCCGGACTCAATTCTAGGTGATCTGAAAAAATAAAACTCCTTGCCGTCAAAAAGCACGTCTGTTATATCTCCTTTAAGATGACCTCCTTTGAGAAGGACATACTGCGGTCCTGACTTAAAAATTGTTTCTGCACTTTTCCTCATATCATCAACAGATTCGATTTTCATATTTGTCAGTGCTTCTGCTTCCGGAATATTTGGTGTTACTACTGTTGCGAGAGGAAACAATGAATTAATATAAACATTTACTGCTCCTCTTTCCGTCAGAGACGCACCGGATGTGGCAACAAAAACAGGATCAACAACAACAAACCTTACTTCTGAAGCTTTTATCCACTCACTCACAGTCTCTGCAGTTTTGGAAGAAGCAAGCATACCTGTTTTTAAAGCATCTATTTCAGCGCCTTCTGCTACAGATTCAAGCTGCATCCTGACAAAATCCGGAGAAATATCATAAATACCCTTTACAGATTTACTGTTCTGTGCAGTAAGCGCAGTTACCACTGACATACCGTAAACACCGAAATATGAAAATGTTTTTAAATCAGCCTGAATTCCTGCACCACCGCTGGGGTCTGATCCTGCAATTGACAACACTGTTTTTATTTTTTTTGCTTCCATTGGTTTTTATCTGATAATTTAGTTAAGAAATGTGTTTCAGTATAAAATATTTAAGGCAGAGCTTTGAGGGCTCTGCCTTAAATGATAAATCCGTTGTTTATTCTTTAAGGATTACGGTCCCTCAATTGCACCAACCGGACAAACTTCAACACAAGCACCACAATCTGTACATGCATCAGGGTCAATAACATACTTATCTTCGCCTTCACTGATTGCACCTACCGGGCACTCGTCTGCACATGCGCCGCAGCTGATACATTCATCATTAATCTTATGCGCCATATTAATCTCCTCAATTCTTTAAAAGAATAATATTAAAATCGGTCAAAAATATAAGTATTATTTCTTTGAAAGTCAACACTTTTTACTCTGTTTTTTCATATTCTCCAGGCTTTTACATTCTTTTCATCAGCAGGCTCAACTTCTATAGATCCCTTTTCTAAACCAATAAACTCAACACGCAGACTTTTACTTTTATACCTGTTTGTGTACCTTGCAACAAGTGATGCTGCGGTCTTTATATCATCATTGTTTTTAACCCCCACAGCTATTGCAAAGGGGCCTGAAATATCATCTGCAGGCATAAAGGCCCAGGCGCCTTTAATTTTTAATGATTCCAAAGCAATATTGTCGTTTTCATCCCTTCCCACAACAATATTGAGATGCTTATAAGGCCAGAAATGTCTTCCATACAAAAGAAGTTCAAGGTCTTCAACCCCAATATTTTCCTTCTCTCTGTTCCTGAATAATTCCGAAAGTCTGCGGGAAAAATCCGGAGTAGTAAGGCTGCAACCGCCTGCAGGAGGTTCAAACCCTTTAAGCCCGAACTTTTTTGCAAGTTCCAACTGATCTTTTCTGCTTCTTCCGTGAAAATCAAAAAGCTCCTCGCGGTTAATCCATCCTTTCTGTTCCGGGATTGTTTCAGGAAGAAGTTTTGCAGAAAGAGGTCTGACAATCAGTCCTCTGAGCCCTGTAACTTTATCAATATGGTATATTGTGGGCTTTTGCTGGCTCATTGGTCTCTGCCCCACAACTTCTCCTGTTATAATAAAATCCGCACCTGTTTCCTTCATGTACTCTTCTGCAATTTTAAGCATCTGTATCCTGCAGTCAATACACGGGTTCATTTCAGAACCATAACCGTGTTTCGGGTATTTTACAATTTCAAGGAATTTTTCGGATTTATCTATAAGTCTGACCGGAATGTCAAGTTCTTTTTCCAACTCATTTATCTTATCAGCTCTCTTACGGTGTCTGACAGAGTCAAACCTGAATGTAAGCGAAAGACCGTAAACGTCTACACCTTGATTTTTAATAATTTTTACTGCAAGCATGCTGTCAAGTCCTGAAGATACAAGAGCAACTGCTTTTACTTTTTTCTGCATTTTAATCCTATATTTTAAAAATCATGTTTTTCAGATATCAGTTTTCTCAGCTAATTAGTGACCAGGAGCTGATATTAATTTGTTTTTCACTGAGTTATCAGACATACATTTATCAGGTTTTAAATTCTTCAACTGTCAGGTGCAGGGTTTCTATTGATATACCGCTGAATTTCTGAATACTGTTAATTATGTAATTCTGTAATCTTGGTAAAACAGAAGGTACGGAAGTGCCATAAGGGACTGCTATTGACAGATCAATTACATAATCACTGAAACTCTTTCTGATTTTCAGTTTTTTAATCTCATAATGCTCATTAAACTCATCAACACAATGCATTACCATTTGTGACAAAGCTGCTTCCGAAATACTGAGTCTCCCCTTTGTGCTGAATTGAGGCTGAACAATAGTTTTTTCAACAACCTTTCTTTTCCAGAACATAAGCCGCTGTTCTTTGAGAAAAAACTTTATTGTATCAATAATTTTATGAGTGGAATCATCCTGAAGCTCAATTGTAGGCACAGGAATTACATGATGTCCTTTTACCTTTCTGCTTTCCCGGGCAGTTGCAATCTCCTCTGCAGTGGCGATATCGTCAATGTATATTATTTTATCAGGATACGGCAGGTCAAGTTTCTCTGTAATAATTGCAATCATCCTGTCTGAAGTACCAAGAATTAATATTGAACGTACATCCTCTTTTCTTAATGCCTGTTTAATATCTTTAACATGCTCAGGATCTGTTAAAATTGCTCTTTTGACCGCCTTAAAACGGTTTTTTTCCCTCTTGGCAGACTGCCCCGCAATAATTACCTGATCTCTTATTAAAAGTCCGTCATCAAAGATGTACTCAATACCATATTCCTCTGCAACAAGCCTTGCTCTGAAACTCTTTCCAGTGCCTGCCTTGCCCACAAGAGCATAAACCTGAACAGGCCTTACTCTTTTCTTTATTCCGTTTACAAAATTTTGAAATTTAATCTGCATAACGGCAATAATATACAACAATTAAGCCAAGAAATCAATAAAACAAAAGGGCCGTTTACAAGCCCGCATATCTTTAATCAGGGAAAATCCTGAATTAAAGAAAAACAAGCTCTAAACAGCCCTTAAAAAGCCAGATTATTACTTAATTTTTCAATACTATTTCACAGCGTCAATTGCAACATTAAGAGCATCTTCAAGCATTGATATATCCGGAGTTTTAATATAATTTTCTTTCATCAGAAGATCTATCATTGATCTGGTCTCCTGAATCTGTTTTAAAGTGTTTGAATAAACTGTTTCCCTGTCCATTCCTATGCGCGCAACACCGTCTTTAATTGCCTGCATAGCAACATCAGCCGCCTCATGTGCGAACACTTCCGTTTCATCCATAGTCGGCATAATGTAATCCGGAGTAAGACCTTTTTTCTCTGCAAAATTTGCTATTGAATATGCTGCGGCAATTGCCATATTGTCTGTTATCTTTTTTGCCCTTACCATAAGAGCGCCTTTTAAAATCCCGGGGAATCCCAGAGAATTGTTTACCTGGTTGGGAAAATCTCCTCTTCCGGTTGCGACAACATATGCTCCTGCCTCCTTTGCAGCATATGGATATATCTCAGGAACCGGGTTGGCACATGCAAAAACAATGGCTTTGTCAGCCATGGTTCTGATCCAATCCTGTTTAATAACATCAGGGCCAGGTCTGCTTACTGCAATTAAAGCATCCGCACCTTTCATTGCCTCAGGCATGGTTTCTATTTTATCAGGATTGGTAGTTTTGCACAATTCCCATTTTCTGTAAAATCTTTCATCTGCTTCAACATCTGATCTTCCCGAGTGCAGAGCACCTTTGGAATCAAACATTATAATATTCTCAGGATTTCCGCCTGCAGCAATGATGAGTCTGGCTATTGTTGTATTTGCCGCACCTGCACCGTAAAAAACTATTCTGACTTTATCAATATCTTTCTCAACAATTCTTAGAGCATTTACCAGTCCTGCAAGTGTAACGCATCCTGTACCCTGAGCATCATCATGCCACACAGGTATATTGCACTCTTCCCTGAGAGTATCAAGGACTTTGTAACAATTGGGTTGTGAAATATCTTCAAGATTTACAGCCCCAAAACTCGGTTCAAGCATTTTTACAAAATCAATAATTTTCTGAGGATCATGGTCACACTCATTATTGCGACTATTTATACACAGTGCAACACCGTCCACACTTCCAAGATATTTCATAAGGTACGCCTTACCTTCCATAACTCCCAAACCGCCCGGAGGAGTACAATTTCCGTCCCCGAGTACACGTGTTGAATCAGACACAACTGCAACTAAGTTGCTTCTGTTTGAGAGAGGGAAAGACATATCATTATCATCTCTGATAATAGTGGATATCTTTGAAACACCCGGAGTATACCATACATTAAACCAGTTAAATCCAAAAATACCGGCCTTTGGCACAGTCATCATCTTCCCGCCGTAAAACTTATGGGCACGTAAAGAAAGCTCTTTTAAAAATACTGTTTTCCCCTTTGCTATCTGCTCCTGCGTAAAATCAGAAGGAAACAGTGAATCAAGATTTGATATTGAGAGGTCTATCTTTGCCATTAATACCTCCTTGAAATTGAATTTTAAATTGCCTGAGACCCAATACAATAAACAGATTAATGATTTGCCCGGCAATTTTAATCAACTATTATTAGTTGCACTAATATAACATATAAATCCTATTTAAGCAAGTGATTAATAGTTGAAACAACTTTTTCCGGATTTACAGGTTTTTCCAGTAATTCATCAACAGGCAGATATTCTGTACCCACCCGCTCCTTAAAATCCAGCCCTGTCATATTCTTTAAAGCTGACAGCATCAAAATAGATGTCCTGTTGTTTTTCCCCTGCTTTTCAATTGTTCTGATTTGTTTTACAAACCTGAAACCTGCAGAAATATCCTCCATAACATCATCTGTTACTATAACATCAGGTTTTATTATATTGTATGCTTCAAGTCCCTGTTTCACATCTGATGCAAATTCACACTTAAAACCATGGCTCTCAAGTGTTTCAATCAAAGTTTCAACAAGAGCTTTATCATCATCAACAAGTAATACCCTTTTACTCATTTTTATTTCTATCTCCTGTATTTGATTCCATTGTTAATAATGTTTTTGTTTCTCTTGCAATTGCCAGTTCTTCATTTGTAGGTATTACCATAACAGCAGTTTTTCCGCTGCTTATGACAACCTCATTTTTATCATTCAGAGCGTTATCAAGAGATATTCCCAGAAATTCCAGGCCTTCACATGCAAGCTGCCGTACAATGAGAGAATGTTCTCCCACTCCTGCAGTAAACACTACAGCATCCACTCCTCCCATAACAGCTGCATATGCACCGATATATTTTTTTACTCTGCGTGCAACCATTTTTATAACAAGAACATACCTCTCTTTTCCTTCCAGCATATAATCCTCAACAATGCGCATATCACTTATGCCTTCAGTAAGACCAAAGACACCGCTTTTTTTATTCAATATTGTATCCATCTGGCTTGCTGATAAACCGTCTGCCTCCATAACGTAAAGAGGAATGGCTGGATCAATATCACCGCATCTTGTACCCATTATCATGCCTTCAAGAGGTGTGAACCCCATTGAAGTATCAATTGATTTACCGTTTTTTACAGCAGCCATACTTGCTCCGCTGCCAAGATGACAGGTTATAATTTTCAGTTTATCAAAAGGTTTGCCAAGAATTCTTGCAGCTTCTTCTGCTACATATCTGTGAGATGTGCCGTGAAAGCCATACTTTCTGATACCCTTTTCCTTATACCATGAATAGGGCAAAGCATAAATAAAAGCTTCCTGTTCCATTGTCTGGTGAAATGCAGTATCAAAAACTGCTGCCTGTCTTGCAAAAGGAAACTGCCACAGCGAAGCTTTAATACCTTCAATATTGGAAGGATTATGCAGAGGAGCAAACCTTACGCACTCGTGCAGTTTTTTCATTACTGCCTCGTTTATAAACACCGAACTTGTAAAAGCTTCCCCGCCGTGAACAACTCTGTGTCCTATAGCATCAATTTCATCAACTTCTTTAATACATCCTGTAACCTTATCACAAAGACTCCTTTGTACAAGTTCTATTGCATCTTTGTGGTTTGCAATAGAGCTGTTTTTATCAATTTTATGTCTTCCGAGAATATCACACTTAAATCTTCCGTTAGTATGCCCTATTTCCTCAACTATGCCTTTTGCAAGCAGCTTCTCATCATCCATTTCAAAAAGCCTGAATTTCAGCGATGAACTTCCACAGTTTAACACAAGTATTTTCATGTTATTATGCAGCTCCTTCTATTTAAAACATTACAAAACTGAAAAGGGTTATACATAAACAGTATAACCCTTTTTATCTTACAAATTCCTGACATTACGGTTCTTTATACGCGGTTTGGAATCAGGCACAATGGTTTTATCTTTTCCGTAAAAAAGATAAAACTCACCAGCTGATACCCTGCAGTAATTTTTATTCCAAGCCAAATTCAAATCCCAGTTTAAAAATACTATCCTCATTATCGGCAGTTTTAAATATTCCTGTACCAAAAATATTTAAATTACTATGGAACACAAATCAAAGAAAAAACATATCTCCTTTTCTGCGCTCTTTTCACAATCAGAAGCATGAACGCAGTTTTTTCTTATTGTTGTTCCCCAGAGCGCACGGATTGTGTTCTCATATGCCTTTTCAGGATCAGTCGCTCCAACAAGCTCTCTGATACCGTGAACAGCATTCTCCCCTCTTACTACCATAGGGATACACGGACCGGACGTCATAAATTCAACAAGATCACTGAAGAATTCCTTATCCCTATGAACGCCGTAAAAAGCCTCAGCCTGTTTTTTGGTTAAAACAACCTTTTTAATCGCACCGATCTCAAAACCGCTCTCTTCGATTTTCTGAATAATCTTACCTGCCAGATGCCTTTCAATTGCATCCGGTTTGATAATCAGCAGAGTTTGTTCTTGCATAGCCCATAACCTTCTTTTAATTAAGGAACAATCTTTGTTCCGGTTTTCCCCTGGAGAGCCAAAGAATAATTTTCAACAGAGGTAATCAGCACCTCTTTACCGCCTTTATTTAAAAATGTAATAGCAGCTTCTATTTTAGGCCCCATGCTTCCGGCGGGGAATTGTCCCGCTTCAAGGTATTTACGGGCTTCGGCTTTAGTCAGCACATCAAGGTCCTTCTGATCATTGGTTCCGAAATTCAGGGCTACTTTATCAACCGCTGTCAGGATATGGAGCTGTTCGGCACCAATATCGTCTGCCAGGACTGCTGAGGCGCGGTCTTTATCAATAACTCCGTCAACACCTTCAAGAGTACCGTCGTCCTCAATGTAAACGGGAATTCCTCCTCCACCGCATGCAATAACAATTGTACCGCGATAGACCAGCTCTCTTATGGTATCTCTTTCAGCAATTTGCAGAGGATATGGAGAAGGTACTACCCTTCTCCATCCTCTGTCCGAATCCTTTTTTAAAATCCAGCCTCTCTCTTTTCTGATTTTTTCTACTTCCTCTTCTTTAAAAAAGGGCCCTACAAATTTTGTAGGTTCAAGGATTGAGGGATCATTTTTATCAACAATTACCTGTGTTAAAATTGTGACTACCCTCTTTCTGAGCCCTTTTCTAATCAGCATATTCTGCAGAGACTGTTCAATCATGTAACCCATTCCGCCTTCTGTATCTGCAACCAGAACACCAAGAGGAATAGGCGGCACAATATGTCTTGCTTCTTCAACACGAATAAGTGCATTACCAACCTGAGGGCCGTTTCCGTGGGTAATAACCACATTATACCCTTCCTGCACCATGTCAATAATGCTGACAAGACTCTTTCGTGTATTTGCAAACTGCTGAAAAATATTACCTTCTTCGAATTCCCGTGTAATAGCATTACCACCCAGTGCTATTACAATTGTCGAGTAATTCTTAGAAACCATTTAACACATCTTCCAGAGTGGGTTCACCTATTTCCTGCAGTTTGTACTGAACTCTTACTGCAGGTTTCTTAATATCAATAACTTTTTTAAGATCAATCGGTGTACCAATGATAACAGCATCGCAGTCAACCTTCTCAATTGTTTTCTGAAGGTCTTTTACCTGCTGTTCACCATATCCCATTGCGGGAAGAAGCGGGCCTATGCCCGGATATTTCTTAAATGTATCAGCTATGGTTCCCTCTACCCACGGGCGCGGATCAACAATTTCTGCGGCTCCGTATTTTTGAGCTGCAACAATACCTGCACCATATTTCATCTCGCCGTGAGTTAAAGTGGGACCGTCTTCAACAACAAGTACTCTTTTGCCTCTTATTACTGACGGATCCTCAACTGTAAGAGGTGATGCAGCTTCAATAATAACAGCATCAGGATTAATTCTCTGTACATTTTGTCTTACTTCGAGAATTTTATCAGCATCAGCAGAATCCATCTTGTTGATTACAACAACATCTGCCATCCTGAGATTTGTTTCTCCGGGATAATATGTAATCTCATGTCCCGGTCTGTGCGGGTCAACTACAACAATGTGCAGATCAGGCTTGTAAAACGGAGTATCATTGTTGCCGCCGTCCCACAGAATTATATCGGCCTCTTTCTCTGCCTGTTCCAGAATTGCACCGTAATCAACACCTGCATAAACAATATTGCCTCTGTCAAGATGGGGTTCATACTCTTCCATCTCTTCAATAGTACATTTATTTGCCTTTAAATCAACGTACTTTTCAAATCTCTGAACAGCCTGTGCAGCAAGATCTCCGTAAGGCATTGGATGCCTGATAGCAACTGTTCTTTTTCTTTTATCCCGGAGGATTTCGCTTACTCTTCTTGTTGTCTGGCTTTTTCCGCAGCCGGTTCTTATTGCACAAATTGATATTACCGGAACCTTGGACTTAAGCATAGTTTTCTCAGTTCCGAGAAGAACAAAATTTGCACCTGCAGCATTTACAATTGCAATTTTATGACCGATATAGTTATGGGAAACATCACTGTATGCAAAAACAACATCATCAACATTGTTCTCTTTAACAAGTTTAACCAGCTCTTCTTCTGCAACAATCGGGATACCGTTAGGATAAAGCTTTCCAGCCAGTTCTGCAGGGTATTTTCTTCCTTCAATATCAGGTATCTGGGTTGCAGTAAATGCAACAACTTCATAATTCTCATTGTCTCTGTAATAAACATTAAAATTATGGAAGTCTCTTCCTGCTGCCCCCATAATTACTACACGTCTTTTTTCCATGATGCACTCCTTTAGTTAAACTAAAAACCCAAAATTTGTGATTTACATATAAACTACCACTCTTAGAAAAAACTATCTTTACATCAGCAGAGAATAATTATTTACTCAAATCCGTGCAGCCATCTGTAGTACAGCTGTCCCCTTATAAATCTTTGTGTAAACATTATTCCTCCCAAATTAACCTCTATCTTTAACCGGCCAGCAGAGCCATTATTATAAATTATTTTTTTTTGCTTTCTTCTTCTTTCCATTTTGAACCAATGCCAGTTCAAACACTTCATCAAGCCACTCGACAAAGAAGAAAGTCATTTTTTTTCTTATGTTTTCAGGTATATCTTCCAGGTCTTTTTCATTCAGCTTAGGAAGAATAACTTTTTTAATTCCGGATCTTAAGGCTGCAAGCACCTTCTCCTTTATACCGCCCACAGGCAGAACCTTGCCTCTTAAAGTTATCTCTCCGGTCATTGCAATGTTATGATATACAGGTCTGTTTGTAAGCAGAGAGACCAGACTTGTAGCAAGTGTTACTCCTGCAGAGGGCCCGTCTTTTGGAGTGGCTCCCTCAGGTACATGGATATGGATATCGTGTTTCTGGAAAAAATCCTTGTCAATTCCAAAATCTTCCGCCCTTGAACGTATGTATGAGAGCGCAGCCTGAGCAGACTCTTTCATTACATCACCCAACTGCCCTGTTAAAACAAGCCCCTTTGTACCATGCATCTTTGTTGACTCAACAAACAGTATCACACCGCCTACAGGTGTCCATGCAAGCCCTGTTGCTACGCCTGTTTCATTCTTTCTTTCTGCAATGTCGGAAAAAAACTTTCTGGGACCGAGATATTCGGATACATTCTCATGAGTAATTTTTTCTTTTTCTATACTTTTTTCAGCAATCTTTCTCGCGACTTTTCTGCAGCAGGCTCCAATATTCCTTTCAAGATTTCTGAGCCCTGCCTCCCTTGTATAATCTTCAATAATCTTTCTTATTGCTTTTGTTGTAAAAGTAATTTCCGATGCTTTAAGCCCATTTTCCGTTCTCTGACGCGGGATCAGATATTTTCTGGCAATCTGTACTTTTTCTTCAATAATATAACCCGGAAGCCTTATAACTTCCATTCTGTCAAGAAGAGGCCTGGGAATTGTTTCAAGTATGTTTGCAGTTGTTATAAACATTACCCTGGACAGATTAAACGGAACTTCGAGATAATGATCTGAAAAACTGTTGTTCTGCTCAGGATCAAGCACTTCGAGAAGAGCCGATGCAGGATCACCTCTGAAATCCGAACCAACCTTATCAATCTCGTCAAGCATAAAAACAGGATTGTTTGAACCTGCTTTTTTGATGCCCTGAACTATTCTGCCCGGAAGAGCTCCTATATATGTTCTCCTGTGTCCTCTTATCTCAGCCTCGTCCCGCATTCCGCCAAGGGAATACCTTACAAATTTTCTCCCCATTGCCCTTGCAATTGATCTTCCCAAAGAAGTTTTACCGACTCCCGGAGGTCCCACAAAACAAAGCACAGGTCCCTTGGAATCATCTTTAAGTTTTCTTACTGCAAGGAACTCCAGAATTCTGTCTTTAATATCTTTAAGACCATAATGATCTTCGTCCAGGATTTCCTTGGCTTTCTCAATGTCAATTCTGTCTTCTGTTGATTTATCCCACGGCAGACTTATCAGCCAGTCAAGATAAGTTCTTGCAACCGTATATTCAGCAGCCTGAGGAGGCATCCGAGAAAGTCTTTCCAGCTCTCTTTCAGCCTGTTCTTTTGCTTCCTCCGGCATGTTTGCAGCATCTATTTTCTTTCTGAGCTCCTCAATTTCCAGAGTTTCTTCATCTTTGTCGCCCAGTTCTTTTTTAATTGCCTTAAGCTGTTCTCTTAAGAAAAACTCTCTCTGCCCTTCATCTATTTTACTTCGTACCTCTGACTGTATTTTTGATCCGATTTTTAAAAGCTCAATTTCCTTATTGAGCAGGATCAGAAGTTTGATCATCCTCTCTTCAATATCAAGAGTTTCCAGAATTGACTGTCTGTCAGCAATATCAATTTTAATATTTGACGCAATTAAATCTACAAGTCTTCCCGGATTCTCAATATTTACAACAACTGCACCAAGTTCTTCCGGAAGAACAGGAGACAGGCTCACAATCTGCTGAAACTGCTCAATCACTTCCCGCATAAGAGCTTCAATTTTTACGGATTTTACTGTCTGCTCCGGAATCGGCTCAACCAGGCCTTTCATCTGGGGCTGAGTCTTTGTAATGTCAAGAAGCTTTAGCCTTGACAAACCCTGCACCATAAGCCCCATATTACCGTCAGGCAGGCGGAACATCTTTAAAATTAAAACAGCTGTTCCTATATTAAAAATACTCTCCTCACTATCACCTTCCTGCTTCTGTTCCTCTTTTTCTTCTTCCTCAGGTTTAATGGCAAACAATCCAACAATTTTTCGGTCACTCAAAGCTTCATTAATCTGAGCCATCTTTTCTTCGTCTGTAATAACAAGAGGAGCCACAACAAACGGGAAAATAATCACATTCCTTACAGGAAGTATTGGCAGCTCTTTTGGGATTTCCGGTATATTGCCGAAATCCCCCGGATGGTGTACAATATTTATACTTTGTTCATTCATTTATATTTATTCCACTTCCACTTCTATGGTTTTACCCGGAGTTCTGCGTCTTTTGGGCAGAATAATTTCTAAAAAACCGAATTCATATTTGGCTGATAATTTTTCAATATCAATATCAACCGGTATTTCCACCTTTCTTTCAAAAGGACCGTAATTAATTTCCATCTTATGATACCGTCTCTGCTCTGTAGGAGCCTCGGCCTGCCTTATACCTCTTATAGTCAGCACTCCATCCTGATATGAGATTGAAACTTCATCTGATTTCATATTTGCCAATTCAACAACAATTACAAACGAACTTTCGGTTTCATACACATCTGTCGGAGGTTTCCAGTATAACTCATCACGGTATATGGATGGATATGCCCCGCTGAAAAATGTTGAAAAAAAGAATTCGACTTCTTCATCTAAAGAACTCAGCACACTCTTTATTTTGTGTACCTTGGGCTTACCCATTTCGGACCTCTTTATAAATAATTCCAAACATCGTCTAAAAAGTTTTTAGATTTGTATTATACAATGAATATCATATAAAATCAAGAAGAAAATAGTATTAGCTCGCTATTTTTTTATTGTTTATATAAAACAAATATTTTTAAACCTTTCTCCCTGTTGTCTATAATTCCTGGTTTAGCCTGCATAATTTTTAAATGCAGGATAAAATTAAAATTGCAACGGTATTTTGCCGATCTCCTTATCAATTCAACCGGCTTTAAAAATAATATCTATTAAATAATACTCTTATAAAAATGCAGGTAATAAAACCGTACTCAAAAATATCGTTTTTTATATGAAACTCAATGACAGCAACCGTAATAATTATCAATAGTTAACATAATAAAGTAATTCAATTTTTCTCTTGCAAACAAAGAATAATTTTTTATATTTATCGTGGCTGAGAACGGAACTTAAACTATGAAAAAAAGTTTATAAGTTAAATATCAGGGAATAATTAATGGAGAATTCAATGATTCAGCATTTACACACTACACGCTGTGCTTCCACAGGTTTTATATCTGTGACAAAACGGTCGTGCTTTTCCGTTGGTTTTTGTTAGACTAAAACTTGCTTTACGGGAAACAGTAAAAGTTGAATTTAATAAAAACAGGAGATTTGAATGGTTAAAGACATAACAAGCAGACAGGAATTTGATTCTATCTTAAAAGATCAGGACTTTTTTCTGCTGCTATTTTATACAAACAGCTCGGAAAAAAGTCTTGACGCGAAAAAAGCTCTTGGGCAGATGTCCGAAGAAGAAAAGGATATAAAGATTTACTCAGTTGATGCGAAAAAGGTTAATAATATTCATCCTGATTACGGAGTTACAACAGTACCTACTGTTGTAGTATTTAAAAAAGGGAAAAACATCAAACAGGTGCAGGGTGCATTAACATCCGGACATTATCAAAGACTTCTGATGGATGCCCCTGTATCATCTCAAAAAGGTGATTCACCAGGACACAGCGTTGTCGTTTACACAACACCTTCCTGTCCATGGTGTAATAAAGTTAAATCTTACCTGCGACAGAACAGAGTCCGTTTCAGAGAAGTTGACGTTGCAAGAGATCAGCGTGCAGCTCAGGAACTTGTACAGAGAAGCGGACAAACAGGGGTTCCCCAGGTTGATATTGACGGTCAGCTTATTGTAGGTTTTGACCAGCCAAGAATTGATTCCCTTTTGGGGTTAAAAAAATCTGCATAAAAGAAATCAATTTATAGAAGGAGAATTGTGTATGGAAAAATTACAGCCTGTAAACGGAAACGTGGCTATTAAAGTTTTTGAGCCTGAAGAGGAAAAAACAAAAAGCGGTATTATTATCCCTGATTCTGCAAAAGAACGTCCTACAGAAGGTACTATAACAGCGCTCTCTGCAGATTCATCGGAAGAGATAAATGTTGGCGACAGAGTAATTTTTAAAGAATACTCCGGTACAAAAATAACACATCAGGGAGAAGAGTACCTGTTGATTCAGGAATCTGAAATTCTTGCTAAAATTGTTGAAGTTGATTCTATTTAACTTTCTTTTAATTATTGATTTGAAAAACGGGTTAACTGTGTATTCCGGTTAACCCGTTTTTTACAGAACTACACCTTTTTTACCTGCAATTCTTTTCGTTTCCTGAACTTTTAATCAATCACAATTATTTTGACTCCATGTTTTTAATGCATTTATCTTGACTTTTTAACATTATTTTATTACAATAGATTTAATTTACTGTTAACAAAAACATTCATTTCTGTGCATCTGAGAAAAATAATACTGATGATTCAGGAGATAAAAGAATGAACAACAGAAAAATATTTTACAGAATTTCCGATGATATTTTTTCAAGATTCACCGGATATAGCCGCGGCGTTGTACTGGCATACGATGTTAAAAACGGAGACTCTCCTCCTGATCTTGTTCAAATGTTAAGATCTGAAGAAGAATCTCTCCGGAAACGCATAAACATTGTAACAATACTTGACAATGAGAAAATAAACTCATGGCGCGAAGCTTACCGCAGTTTCGGAGCAAAGCCTTCAAAATTCCGTCCTTCAATGGAAGCAATGGCAAGACGTGTTCTTAAAAATAATGAACTTCCTTCAATAAGCAGACTTGTTGATATCGGGAACATAATATCACTCCGGTACCTTGTTCCTGCAGGCGGGCATTCAATTGATTTTGTTAAAAACGACCTTTCTTTACGTTTTGCCAAAGGAAATGAAATATTTATCCCCTTTGGTTCGGAACAAAGCGAAAACCCCGAACCCGGAGAAGTTATTTTCACTGAAGGGGATACGGTTCTGACAAGAAGATGGACATGGAGACAGGCGGAACATACAATCATTACCCCTTCCACAAAAAACATTGAGTTTAATGTAGATGGACTTGCTCCTGTTGTAATTCAGGAAGTTGAACAGATATGTCTTGAAGTAATTGATCTTATTAAACAATTCTGCGGCGGAAATTTCAGGTATGAAATTTTAACAAACAAGAATCCGCAGATTTGTATTTCAGAATAATTTTGTCTGATTTTCTTAGACCAAAAGAGGTTTTAACACCTCTTAAGGTCTCATGCAAGGGCACATTGCAATGTGCCCTTACGTACTACACCCTTACCCCCTTTATTCCCATATCTACAACAAAAATAAAAAACAAAA
>Ga0190359_1000666_pt1 | contig 22846 bp, 20 predicted proteins | sample 48721823_MG_FD_161269 | JGI IMG/M metagenome (GOLD analysis project Ga0190359, IMG submission 161269) | Hydrothermal vent microbial mat bacterial communities from Southern Trench, Guaymas Basin, Mexico - 4872-18-2-3_MG | ecosystem: Environmental > Aquatic > Marine > Hydrothermal vents >... | reverse complement strand
AAGGAGGTGGTATGGTTGAGGTGAAAAATCTTACAAAGTATTACGGAAACGTGCTTGCAGTGGATAATGTCTCCTTCAGGATTGAAAAGGGCGAGGTGATAGGATTTCTTGGACCAAATGGTGCAGGCAAAACAACCACCCTGAGAATCATCACAGGTTTTATCCCCCAGACATCGGGAGAGGTATATGTGAATGGTATACCTGTATCAGAGGAGAATCCTGAAACAAAGGAGTTCATTGGTTATCTCCCGGAGAACAACCCCCTATATGAAAACCTCCTTGCAAAGGAGTATCTCGGTTTTATTGCAGATGTTAGAGGGGTTGAGAACAAGAAGGAAAGGATTGACTATGTTGCTGAGAAGTGTGGTATTACAGATGTTCTGAACAGGTTTATAGGAGAGTTATCAAAGGGTTACAGACAGAGGGTAGGGCTTGCAGCAGCACTTCTCCATGACCCTGAAATTTTAATCCTTGATGAACCCACATCAGGGCTTGACCCGAACCAGGTGGTTGAGATAAGAAATCTTATAAGGGAACTTGAAAAGGACAAGACCGTTATTATATCCACCCATATTCTACAGGAGGTTGAAGCACTCTCAACAAGGGTGATTATCATACACAGGGGAAGGATTGTTGCTGATGACAGGATTGAAAACCTTTCTGGAATGGTTGAAGGCAAGGAATTACTCTCTGTTAAAATAAAGAAATCAAAGAAAGACCCACTGAAGGTCTTCTCAGACCTTGGCAATGTTGGAATTATTAAGGAGGATGCCCAGGAGATTGAACTGTCCATAGAGAGCGCAGGTGATATACGTGAAGAAGTGTTCAAACAGTGTGTGGATAATGGAATGGTTCTCCTTGAGATGTCAAGGAGAAGGAGAAGCCTTGAAGAAATATTCAGGGAGTTGACAAGATGAAAGGGATGAAAGTACTGTTCAAAAAAGAGGTTCAGGATTATCTGAATTCTCCAATAAGTTATATAATCCTCTTTGTATTCCTTGGACTCACAGGCTGGTTCTTCACAACCCAGGTTATTAACTCTGGAATGGCCACACTTGATGGGTTTGTTACAATGGTTCCATTCCTGTTCCTGTTCCTGCTTCCTGCTGTAACAATGAAACTCATAGCAGAAGAAGAGACACGCGGTACAGCAGAAATCCTTGAAACTCTGCCTTTGAAGAGATTTGAGATAGTTCTTGCAAAGTATCTTGGTGCAGTCACGTTTATCTGTATAATGCTCATCCCCACCCTTATTTATCCCATCACACTGGCAATCATCGGGAAGATTGAGTGGGGTGTTGTGTTCACCATATACCTTGGAATAATCCTCTTAGGTGCATCTGTTGTTTCTTTTGGTATATTCACCTCTGCAGTTACAAAAAACCAGATTGGGAGTTATATCCTTGCATTCCTCATTGTCTTTTTCTTTGCATTTATTGGAAAGGTGCTCAACTTCATGCCTTCATGGCTTGTCCCCATTGCTGACTACATTGGTTTTGATTCTCACTTTGATGGGTTTGCAAGGGGCATAATAGATACAAAGGACCTTATCTATTTCCTCTCCCTTACGGGGATTTTCCTCTTCTTCACATACAACACATACAGAAGATACAGAACAAGGGCACTCAGAGGATTTCTTGCAGGAAGTATAGTGATAGGTGTAATACTTCTCAACCTTATATCCTCCTATGCCTTCCTCAGGATTGATTGCACAAAGAACAAGAGGTACTCCCTTTCAAAGACAACCGTGAGATTTATAAGGAGTCTTGAAAAGCCGCTTATTATAAAGGCATATATATCAAGAGACCTTCCTTTCCCTTACAGTAAATATAGCAAGTATGTGATTGATTTTCTCACAGAGTACAGGTCCCGTTCAAGGGGAAAGGTGAAGGTTCAGTTCATTGACCCTGTGAAGGAGAACAGGAGGAATGAGGCCTACAGGGCCGGGATTCAACCTCTCACATTCACAGAGATGGGGAGTGCAAGTTATCAGGCAAGGGAAGGGTACATAGGAATGGTGCTCATATACGGTGCAAAGAAAGAGGTCATCCCTGTTGTTGGTAAGATTTCAGACCTTGAGTATCAGGTTACAAAACTGATAAGGAAGATGTCCCTCACCCAGAAGCCTGTTTTATCAATCCTCTCCGGACACCGTTCCATGGAGATTCCACAGGACGTTATGGGTTATCTGAGGGATAACTATGATATAAAGTATGCAAACCTGAAAACAGATATTGAAGGTGACCTTCTTCTCATTGTTGCACCAAATGACTCCTTCCCTGATGATGAACTGAAAAAGATTGATGACTTCCTTATGAAGGGCAAGAAACTTGCACTGTTCATTAACCGTTATACCTTCTCTCCCCAGAACTTCTTCCTGAGACCCAACAGGTTCAAAGGGCTTGACTCACTGATTACAAAATATGGGCTTAACATAGATAATGGTATAGTGCTTGACACAAGGTGTGAAAGGATAATGCTTGTCCAGAACAGTGGTGGATTCAGGGTTGCTTCACCTGTTCTCTTCCCTCCATTTGTGATATGCACAAGGTATTTTGAGAAGTTAAGAGGCCCTGAAAGTGTGCTTTTCCCCATTGTATCCCCTGTTGGTGGTGATAGTGTACAGGTAATGGCTCAATCTTCCAAAAAGTCCTGGCTTCTCAAAAAGGCGTGGTTCCTGAATCCATACGGTAAAGACCTTATTCCAGACAGGGAAACAGAGTTTAAGAGTTTCCCCCTTGCTGTGTACAAAAAGGGTATAAGGTCTGCCTTCAGTGATTCAACAAACAAAGATGCCGCCATTTTCCTCTGTGGCACTGCAAATCTCATATCAAAGGATGTTGGTGGGGTAACAGGCAAGGAGTTCTTCCTGAATACAATTGACTGGTTGATGGAGATGGAAGACCTGATCTCCATAAGGTCAAAACCACCACTTATAACACCTGTGAAGATAAAGACAAAGAGGGCATTTGTTACATTCAGACTCTTTGAGATAATCTTCCCCATTCTCTGTGTTCTTGGTTATGGATATATAAGATGGAGGAGGAGGAGAAATGGATAAAAAGGCAGCAAAAATCATCGGGATTTCAACTGGTACTATTGTCCTTCTTCTGCTCATTGCAATTGGATTGATGTTTGGAAGAAAGGGGAGGGTTGGTAAGTTCCCCCTTAAAGGATGGGAGATTGTGAAGGTAAAGTATGATGACCTTATCTATGAAAAAAAGGATGGAACATGGTATCTTACATTCCCTCATCTCTACAGGGTTGACTCAACAAAGATGCAGGAGAAGTTGAATATATTGAAAGACTTCAGAATAGGAGAGTTCATTGACAAGGGTAACCTTGGTGACTACGGGCTCGATAAGGAGCACAGGAGTAAACTTGTTGCATACATCAAAAAGGGTGACAGCCTGATCTTCTACCTTGGTAAGAATGGTCCTGTTTCTTTAAGTTTTTATCTCACCATGGATACTGTGAATGTGTATCTTGGTTATGGTTTCCGTACGCCTCTATTTCCGAAGAATGAACAGGTTTTACTTGATAAAAACGTCTATGAATTCACCTCTGTTGATTCTATGAAGGTTTATAAAAATGATAAACTGCTGAAGAGGTACAGGGATACAACATACACAAAGGAACTGAGCGATTTCCTCCCCCGTTTGAAGGCATACGAAATCCTATGGGATATAAAGGACATAAAACCTGTTTATACAGTAAAGGTTTATACGCCCATGGGTGAGTTTGAAGACAGGATTGCACCTGATACAAAGAACAAGAACGATTACATTGTTTTGAGGGACAGTGTTGGCTTGAGAATACCTGGTTTCAGGATAAAGAGATACCTCAATCCTCCAGATTCACGGAAAATCCGAACTGTGGATTAAAAATGGTGAGGGTGGAGTCTGTCTCCACCCCACCGTATATCTTTAATCCATAAAACCTTGAAAATGCATAGATTCCATATTGGTTTGTTTTTCTCTTTATGTTGAGGCCTGCAGATCCGTTTCCATTGAGAAAGTAGAACATACCTATCCCCTCAATCTTCCAATGTGTATCCCCTTCTGTAATAAATGACATTTTAATGTATCTTGTATTCAATGCACCTGAAAGGGTGGGTTTTCTTTTCTCTATGTTGTAGCCTGCTTCAATGGAAAGATTGGCAGACTTATACCCTATTGAGGGAACATGGGAAAAAACCGCGTATATGGACTTATGTTCACTTAATAGATACAAAGGCGCAATATAGAAGTTGTTTTCTCTATCGGCGTAGAGGTGGACAAGCATGACAGGTGCCCTGACGGGGATGACTGAATATACAAATGAGGATGTATCATTCAAACCCAGTATGAACCAGGGGGTTGATACCCAGAACAATTTTTTATAGGTGGAGATAGATAGACCCCCAAATCTGGTTGCAATGGAAATTCCCCTTGAAGTGTCAGAATAGAGGGCACTCATCTGGAGTGTGTTGTTTCTGTATGATAAAACCACTTTGAAATATGATGTATCAGATATAGCCTGGTATCCTCCATCAAAAATGATAGGACCATACCTTCTCTTCAGGTATCCCCCCATGGATTTCCTTTCACCATTGGAAAATTCAAAACCACTGAGACAATCATCCCCATGGAATTGATTTATAAAGGAGTGTTTTTCTGATGAGAAAAAGCCCCTTGTAGTGCAATAAACAGTGTCAGGGAAGAGTGATTTTTGATTCCCAGTATAGATAATCCCCATATGATGGTTTCCGTCGTTGAAAAAACCATCTGCTGAGTAGAATGGGACATCAATCCATGGAACCTGGATTTGAAGAAGTTTCATAGCAAGGAAAATCACTGGATACATTCCACAACCCCCTTCAATATCTTTTTAAGAAACCTTCTGGATGAATATAGAGGCGTGAGTTTTATTTCAACTGTGTATTCTCCAGGAGGAACATACTTCCCGTGCCTATCTGTGCCGTCCCAGACAATGTAGTGTTTACCTGGTTTGAGATAATGGGACCAGAAAAGCCTCTTAACAAGTCTTCCATCCTTGCCAAGAATGTTTATCCTTGCCCTGCACGGCTGGGTGGTGAAGTAGTATATGGTGGTTCCACTACCAGGTTTGAACCTTGATGGCCTTATATCCCTTAGCCATCCATCAATCCCAACCCAGAAGTACTGCACACTCCATGAATCAAGCACAAACACCTGTCCAAATCTCCTCCATATGGTTATGCCCCTGGGATAGAGAAATTCACCATCACCCTTTCCTTTATGACCAAAGGAGGTCAGATAGTTAAGTTCAGGGTCAAATATGTGGATGCAATGATTTTTGCTGTCCGTCATATAAACCTGGCCGTAGAAATCTGTTGCTATGTATTCAAACATAGCACTATCAAGCCCCATCTCCGTGTACTCCACATTTCTTATGGGTGTTCCATATGTGGTTAGAAGGTTTATCCTCTGTTTGCCATTGTCTATCACGTACAGATAGTCCTTTTTAAGTCTGTAGAACCTGTCCTTAGAGGAGCGGGCGAAAACACCTGTTGGTCTCACAAGCCCTTTTATCTCCCTGAGGTATTTGCCTGTGGTGTCAAAAACCTGAACCCTGTTGTTCAGCCTGTCCGTTACAAAAATTTCTCCCTCATCTGTTTCACTCACCTGCACAGGGTCGTTGAAGTATCCTTCAAGTATCCCGAATTTTCCAATGGATTTCCTGTATAGAAGTTTTTCACCATCAAAGAGCAGTTTCACCACCCTGTTGTTGTTTCTATCAACAACAAAGACATTCCCGGAAAGGTCTCCAGTGATACCACAGGGATTCCACAGGGCACTGTCCCTGACACCTGAATACCCATACATTCCCAGACCTGTGAATCCTATGTTGTATATTATCTGGTCTTTACCACTGTTCACAGCAAAGACAGTAAGTTCATCGTCGTCTGCAAATGTCTTTGGATTGTCAAGGAATGGAAACTTTACTGCCCAGATGCCCTCTGTTCTTGATACTTCAAGTTTCCTGCCTGTGAGAAGCGCAAGATAAGAGGGTGTGCCTCTGTGTATTCCCATTGTATGACCAAAGGGTGGATAGACAAGGGATGTCTGCTCAAGGGTTATCAGAAGAAGAAACACGGGACTCTAAAAGGAATGATATTAAACTCAGGATTATTCCAATTGTAACTGCACTGTCTGCAACATTGAAGGTTGCAAACCTGTATCCTCCAAGACCAACATCAATAAAATCTGTTACTGCATGGAATATGAATCTGTCTATCAGGTTGCCAACTGCACCACCTATTATCAGGGACAGGGAGACCAGAAAAAGTTTTTCATGGGACTTGTAAAAGAGGTAGCACACAAAGACAAAGGCAACGAGGGTTAATATCAATGAGACAGTTGGACCACCAACATTTATTCCAAACACAGCATTGGGGTTCATTCTATGGATGAACCTGAGGAAATTACCCCATACCTTCACAATTTCTCCATAATCTATATTCATCCTTACAAGGAGTTTTGTTGTCTGGTCAAGGATTATAACAAAAAGGGATATAAAGAGGAGAAGGTATTTTTTCTTTCCTTTCATGAGGCTTCCATCTGTTCAGAGCACTCCTTGCAGTATCTTGCATATGGGATTGCCTCAAGCCTCTCCCTTGAAATCTTCTTCCCGCAGTTCTCACATATCCCGTATGTCCCCTCATTGATTCTTGTCAGGGCAAGGTCTATCTCCCTGAGCGTCTCAACAAGGTTGTCAAGCACAATACTAAGGCTCTCTTTGGAACTCTCGTCCGTTCCCAGTTCAGCCATGTGGTATGGATGGGAGTTTTCTTCAACCCCACCATTTGAACTGGACTCTCCAAAGGTCTCGTCAAGGAGTTTTATCTTTTCAACAATGGATTTTCTCTTTTCCCTCAAAAGTTTCTCAAAGTGTCTCAGGTCAGTTATCTTCAAAGTCACCCTCCTTGATTACGGTTACACATTTCTCACAGAGGGTGGGGTGTTCTTCATTTTTCCCCACACTCTCTGAGAATACCCAGCACCTCTCACACTTCTGGCCTGATGCCTTCACAACCCTGTAACTCCCATACTGCCCCTTCAATGTAAACTCACCATCCCCCACATCCCCAATCTCAACCTGTGAGACAATGAAGATTTCAGGGAGATATAGTGAGTATTTTTCAAGGAGTTCCCTGTTTCCATCCACAATCAGCCTTGCCTCAAGGGAGTTACCAATCAGGTCAGCCCTTCTTGCCTCCTCCATCACCTTCTGCATCTCCTCCCTGATGAGAAGAATCTCCTCAAACTCTCTGAGGAAGTTTTCTTCATCCTCTGATAGTTGTTTGTATTCTGGTATGTCTTCAAGGAAAACACTCTCCTCTTTCTTTCCAGGAAGATTGAGGTATGCCTCCTCTGTTGTGAAGGTTAGAACAGGTGAAAACAGGACAAGTAGTTCCTTCAGGATTCTGTAAATCACTGTCTGTGCTGCTCTCCTTCCATGGGAATTTTTGCCCCATGTGTAGAGCCTGTCCTTCAATATGTCAAGATAGAATGAAGAGAGTTCAACAACAATGAAGTTATATATCTTTCTGTAAACCCTGTGGTAGTAAAAACCTTTATAATCCTCAACAACCTCTCCAAGGAGTTTTCTCCATTTAAGGAGTATGTAGCGATCCTGCGGGAAGAGTTCCTCCTCTGGTACTGCAAGTTCCTCTGTGAAATCATAAAGGTTGCCAAGCATAAACCTGAATGTGTTCCTTATCTTCCTGTAGGAGTCAATCAGCCTCTGAAGGATCTCCTCACCAATCCTGACGTCCTGGGTGTAGTCTGTTGATGCCACCCATAGCCTCAAAACATCTGCACCGTGCTTCCTTACCACGTCCTCTGGATGTATCACATTCCCAAGGGATTTGTGCATGGACCTTCCCTCTTCATCAAGCACCCATCCATGCGTTATGACTGCCCTGTACGGTGGTTTTTCTTTCTGAATCATGCCAATCATAAGTGAAGAATTGAACCAGCCCCTGTGCTGGTCTGGACCTTCAAGATAGATATCAGCAGGCCAGTCATCACCAAGCACAAGGAGGCTTGTTACCCCTGAATCAAACCACACATCAAGGACATCTGTTTCCTTTTCAAATTCTGTGCCACCACAGTGAGGACAACTTGTTCCCTCGGGCAGGAGTTCCTTTTCAGGAAGTTTGAACCAGATATCAGAATTGTTCTCCTTAAAGAGTTTTCCAACATGCCTTATAATCTCTGGTGAAAGCAGGGGTTTACCACAGTTTTTGCAGTAAAATGCAGGAATGTTCACACCCCAGAGCCTCTGCCTTGAAAGACACCAGTCAGGCCTCTCCTGAACAGAGGAATATATCCTGTTGATGGTCTCAGGTGGATGCCATCTGACATTATGGATGTTTTCAAGTGCCTTTTCTCTTAATGCATCATGGTCAACAGAAAGGAACCACTGCTCGGTTGCCCTGAAAATAAGTGGATTATGGCATCTCCAGCAATGGGGGTATGCATGAACAATCTCGTCTATCTTAACAAGATGCCCATTCTCTTTCAGAATCTCAACAACCTTTTTTGATGCCTCATCTGTGGTCAATCCCTTGAATTCAGGTGCCTGGTCTGTGAATCTTCCCTGTTCATCAACAGGTGAATACACATCAAGCCCGTACTTTGTCCCAACCTCATAGTCTTCCCTTCCATGACCGGGTGCAATGTGAACTATACCTGTTCCCTCTTCCATTGTAACAAAGTCAGCAAGTATTACAGGGGATTCCCTGTTGTAGAAGGGATGTTTGAATTTTTTCCCCTCAAGTTCCTTTCCCACAAAACTATCTTTTATCTCAAACCTCTCCCAACCCATCTCCTCTTTTATCCTTTCAACAACCCCCTTTGCCATAAGCAGGGTTCCCCTGTCTGTTTCAGCCACCACATACTCTGCCTCTGGATGGAGGGCAAGTGCAAGGTTGGATATGATTGTCCATGGGGTTGTTGTCCAGACAAAGGCATTGAATTCATCACCGTCCATTATAAAGTAGAGGGATGGGGAGGGTATGTCTTTGTATTCAATCTCTGAAAGGGCAAGCGCTGTTTCACATGTTGGGCACCAGTGGACGGGCATGAAACCCCTGTAAACATATCCCTTCTCAACTATATCAGCAAAGATTTCAAGTTCTCCACCCTCATACTCCCCCTTCATAGTCAGATAAGGATTGTCCCAATCAGCAAACACACCCAGCCTTATGAAGTCCTGCTTCTGTATCTCAATCCACTTTGCAGCAAACTCTCTGCACGCCTTCCTCACCTTCTCTGGAGGGTTGTTCCTCCCTATTTCTTCAAGCACCTTGTTCTCAATGGGCATACCATGATTATCCCAGCCAGGTGTGAATGGGGTATAGTATCCAGAGAGTGCATGAAACTTAACGGTGATGTCCTTCAATACCTTGTTCAGTGCCTGCCCAAGATGTATGTGCCCATTGGAGTAGGGAGGTCCATCGTGGAGAATGAATGTTTTTTTGCCCTTTCTTTTCTCAAGTATCTTTTTGTAAATATCAATATCTTTCCATCTCTTGAGCAGTTCAGGTTCCCTTTCAGGGAGTCTTGCCCTCATGGGGAAATCTGTCCTTGGAAGATTTATTGTTTTTTTATAGTTCATTCACCTCCTCCCGAAAGCCCAATATACATCTTCAACTTCTGGTTCTCAGGGTCTCTTTTGTACCCTTCTTCCCATGTTTCCCTTGCCCTATCAACATCACCAGCCTTGTAGTATGCAATACCAAGATGCACATAGGCAGGAATATACTCAGGATTATTTTCAAGCACATTGTTCAGAATCTCTATTGCCCTGTAAATATCGTCCTTTGCAATGTATGCCCTTGCAAGGTTGGTATGTATGTCATAAAATTCAGGTGCAAGGTTTACGGCCTTTGTGAATTCTTCAATTGCCTCGTCGTACTTCCCAAGTTCATAGTACAGTTTCCCAATATCATTGTGGGCATTGGCAAGTTTTGCCTTTGCAGAGAAACCTATCTCTCTATCACCGCTTCCCCTTGATGTTTCCAGCATTTCAACCTTTTCAAACTCCTCTTTTGCCTCCTCTATCATTCCCATTTCATTGTATATCAGGGCAAGGTTTACATGTGCCTCTATGTAGGCGGGATTCAACTCAATGGCCTTTTTCAGATGTTCAATTGCCTCCTTGTTCCTTCCAAGGAGTGACAGTGCAGTTCCCATGAGGTTGTGGATGTCAGGGTATTCAGGGTTCTGTTCAAGTGCCTTTTGAAGATAAAACAGCGCCTCATGGGCTTTCCCATCATCAATAAGTTTTTTACCCTTCTCTATGAAGGTTTTTGTTTCACCAGGCATATGAACCCCCTATGTCTTTTCTTTGGAGAATGATACGAAGAATTGAGGGCTTGTCAACACCACAAGGATGGTATATAATCCTGCAAAAAGGAGGGTTTTCATGGAAGTGAAAGGCTCCTCAGTTATTCCCACAGTGGTTTTTGTAAAACAGAGATTTGGGAATAGATTCACAGAGTGGCTGAATGAACTTCGAGAGGAGTCAAGAAGGATACTTGAGAAGGAGATCATCTTAAGCCAGTGGTATCCATTAAAAGAGGCATACCTTGAACCAACTATCTCCATATGCAGGGTATTTTATGATGGAAGCATCAGGGGTGCATGGGAGGTGGGAAGGTTCAGTGCAGACTTTGGATTGAAAAATGTTTACAAGTTCTTCCTAAGGTTCAGTTCCCCGAACTTCCTTGTGAGGAGGGCAAGCATTATTCTCCCAACCTATTTTAAACCCTCAAAAATAGAGATAGTGGAAAATCTTGAAGGTAAAGCAAAGATGCACATAACATACTTCCCTGAGATACACGAAATCATTGAACACAGAATAGGTGGATGGATGGAAAGGGCAATTGAGTTATGCGGAGTGAAGGAAGGAAGGGTAACAATAACCAGGTCACTTGCAAGGGGTGAGAGTGTTACAGAATTCACAGCAGAGTGGAAGATATGAAACATAATAAAGCAATTGTGGAAGGGATTATCCTTGCAGCAGGTTTTTCAAGGAGGGCTGGGGTATGGAAGATGGCCCTTCCTATAAAGGGTAGAACCGTGATTGAAATGTCTATTATGGGAATGTATCCAGTGGTTGATAGAATTATTGTTGTTGGAGGGTACAACTTTAAGAACCTTTTGAAGATTATTGAAAAATATGAGAAGGCGCTCCCTGTTTATAATGAGAACTTTCCACTGGGGATGTTCACCTCTATTCAGAAAGGTGTGGAGAAGGTGTCAGGTGATAGGTTCTTCATCCTTCCTGGAGACATCCCACTTGTGAGGCCCTCAACGTATAAATACATGCTGGAGCAGAAAGGGGATATTATTGTGCCTGTTTATGAGGGAAGGAAAGGACACCCCGTTCTTCTCTCCTATGCAATGAAAGAACTTTTACTTGATGAAGAGAGGGACTCCAACCTGAAGGCATTCATAAACAGAATGGGATTTAAGGAAGTGATTGTTGACGACCCATTTATCAGGATGGACATAGATACACTTGAAGACTACTGGAACCTGACCTCCGGGTAATGAATGTAAATGTTTACAGGCTTGCATCTCCCATACCCAAACCTTGACATTCATTCATTTTTTGTTTAGAATACTTTTATGCTGTGGGTTTTGTTTCTCTTCGGGGAGACAAATTTATTAAAGGTTGAAGATGCAGGGGGGATTCAGGACTTTGCAGTCATAGACGACACAACTGCATTGCTTCTCTATAAAGACCATCTGAATATATTGAACCCAGCAAGTGGCAATGTTTCAAGGATTCCTCTGGCATCGGGAAGTACAAAATTAGAGGTTGGGAAAGATGGTATTTATATTTTTAATACATACCTGAAGGAAATTTACAGATTTGACCCTCAATCCAGGACAATCAAGAAAATACACCCCCATGCCCTTTTATGGTGTATGGATATGGCTACATCACCTTTTGACACAACCTTTTATTTCCTCTCAACTTCAATTGAAAGAAAACAGTATCTATACAGGGGTTCTCCAACCCGACCAGCATTACTAAAAGAATTGACCTCCCAAAACTTTGTCAGGGTTGAAAAAACACTGGATAGAGCAATTCTCATCTCACAAAGCCTGCTTTCAGGCCTTTTTGCCATCAGGTATGTTTCAAAAACAGGACAAATTTACTTTCCCCTTAAACTATATAGAGAACCACTAACATTTTCTACTTCTGGTGATTATATTCTCACCGTATCCAGAGATAAAAAGACACTGGTAGTTAAAGGCGAAAATTCTGTTCAATATCCTTCTCTGGAAGAAATATACAGGATTTCATGGAAGGTTCCTGAGTATCTGGGTATCATTTCAGGCGGTTATCTGCTCATTATCTCTGATACAACACACCCACAATTCAAAATCTCATGCCCCTCCTGTGGATATGAAAATGAATTTAAGTACAATTTCTGCATTAACTGTGGGCATCCATTGAAGGATGTAAAAATTAAAAAACTTGTGAAGTTCAGGGAAGAAAATATATTGAAAGACCTTGAAATCGCCTTTAACAATCTAAACCAGAAGATTCAGGAAGAAAGTAAGATTGTCTATCTGAAAAAGGAAGAAAAAGAGGTGAAACCATCTAAAACAGTTCCCGTTGAGAAAAAGACCAAACCTGAAATAAAAGAAATACCCCAAAAAGAAAAGAAGGAAAAAACTGGCATTACCCAGTCAATAAAAACAAAATTGCTTGAAATACCCAAAAAAATTAAGAAGAGGAGACCCTTCCCCGAGATGGATACACCTTCATTCTTTGAGGTTCCCAAAGGTGATGTGGTGCGGTCGCTCACTGTGTTTGTATCTGGTGGTGGTGCATTTGCCACAGAGGAAGAGGGATACTCACCCATGGGAACATTCCTTGTCGGGTTTGGGGATATATTCCAGGTTGAATTCTCAACAATGGGTGTGATCAACACCCTTCTCACAGGCTCATCAGTTCTTCCTGCACTCTCCTTCAAGATGAACCTGACAAACACATTCAGGGACAGACTACATCTGGGCAAGGATTTTCCCATAATTTCCATTGGATTGAGGGGAACATGGTGGAATTCATATTACTCCAATGGAATCACATATTCTACACGATACGCATATCTATTCACTGTTGTTGAAAAGCAGTTTGGAAACCTTACGCTGGTGGGTGGTATCTCTATATGTGATACAAGGGCAAAAACATCAGTAAATCCCATAGCTGTTGTAAGAAACCCAACCCTGCTTTATGGGGGTGCTGAGTTCAAGATGAATGAAAACTCATACATTGTTTTTGAGATTTCACAACTGTCAGGTTACAGGTTCCATCCAGATGGTTCTGTTTCTGAAAATGACCTTGTTAAAGGCATGTGGTGGTCAATAGGTGGAAAAACCTATGTGACCAAATGGCTGATAGTGAATGCCAGTGTAAGGTTTGACGCAGAAGAAGGCGTCAGGTTCCAGGGTCCTGCAGATGCAAAACTCTGGGCAGGAATAAGTCTTCTCCTACCCCTTGATTATTACTATTCACTGATGAGGTAGTTATGCTGAAGATACTACCCGTTATATTCTTAATCCCCTTGATTCTCTTTGCAGGTATAAAGTGTCCCTATTGTGGGGCTGAAAATCCTGATGACGCAAAATACTGCTGGAAATGTGGCAAACCATTGAAGGGAAAACAACAGGAAACTATCCAGAAGAAGGAACAATCCGGGAAGAGAGAACAACACTTTATAAAATGTCCATACTGCGGAGCAGAAAACCCTGAAAATGCCAGGTTCTGCTGGAAATGTGGCAAACCACTCAGACAAGAAAAAAAGGAGGAAACAAGGAAAACCTCCCCTGAGGTCACCAGACAAAGAGAAACCCTGAATGTAAATGAAGCACTCCTTGATTCAATACTTCAGGACCTCAAGGAGATAAAGGATTACCAGAAGAAGATGGAGTCACTCCTTAACTACAAGGATAACGAAATTCATAAACTGAAAGAAAAACGCAAACTTGAATATTTGAGATTCTTTTACATCGGTTGCATATTCGGGAGCCTTTTGACACTCTTTTTAATGGCACAATAGAAGGCTTAAAAAGGAGGTGATAAATGAGGTGGCTTTATTTGGTTATTTTAACAGGTTTTACAATCTTTGCACAGGAAGCAACTGTTATCTCCCAGCCTGTGAACCCAAACAGGGTTTTCTCCACACCAACAGTGGAGGTATTGAATTCTCTGGATATGTTAGTTTCTGGTGGTAGTGTGGTAGGACTTGAAGAGGAACAATACTTCCTTGGAAACATTTATGCTGGATTTGGAAATCTGATGGAACTTGAGATATCCACCTCAAACTTTGTTGATGCACTGAAAAAGAAATCAGCTACCCTGCCTGCATCCTCATTCAAAATGAGTTTCCTCCCTTCAAGTAGTGCCTTTGGACTATCAATGCTTGTGAAGAAAACCCTGTGGAATGAAAGAACCCTGGGCACCTATAAGTATTATACCCGCTTTTCGGACGTCTTCCTGATCCTGGGATATAAGAAGGAATTCTTCAGCATAAATATAGGATTAAATATACACGACATGAGGATAAAGACTTACTCCTACACATCAGGAGTGACGTCTGATGAAATGAAGAAGGAAGAATACGGGGTATTCGGTAATCTCCTTATCAGGGCGAATGAAAAAACCTATGCTATGCTTGAAGTCACCCCTGCATCAAGGGTATCCTTCCCATCTGATGGTTCAATCTCACCTGACGATATTGAGAAGGTGTATGCTGTAACACTTGGTGGAAGATACTTCTTCACGTACTTCCTCTCTCTGGATGCTGGTGTGTTGTACAGAAGTGACTTCAGAGGTCCTGCAGATGCTGTGATAAATGTAATCCTCAACCTTGCAGTGCCACTTGGAAAGGCGATACAAAAATGATGTTACTATTATTAATAGCCCTTGATACCCTCACTGTTGCTGTGGCCGATTTTGAGAACCTTGGGGGGATTGAAGAGAGTTATGCCAATGCCTTCCCTTCAATGCTGACAACCTCTCTCTCAAAATACGAAGGAATAAAGGTGCTTGAGAGGGAGAGCCTGCGTAAGGCACTTGAAGAATTCAGGATACAGACCCTATCCGGGATTGACCCTGATGCATTCAGAAAATTAGGGGATTGGCTTGGTGCTGATGGTATAGTTACAGGAAGTTTCACTGTTATTGATGGTGCTATAAGGGTGGACGCAAGACTCATTGATACAAAGACCGGGATTGTTCTTACAGGTGTAAGTTATACATCCGGAAATAAAGAGCAGATACCTGACTCAATTGCCTCGCTTATCACCTCCTCACTCCATATGGATGAATCAAAGGGAGAGGGAACAGTTGAAATCTATTTCAGATTAACATACTCTCCCCTTGCAACAGGGAAGATATTTCATCAGATTGTAAGGTTGTATATTGATGGGGTTTACATGGGAACATCTCCACCTGTGAGGGATGTAAATAAATGGGTAAAAATCTTTGCACTTAAATTGAAACCTGACAGGAATTACAGGATAAAACTTGAACACGGATACGTTGAGAAGGGGAAATGGCTGGGGCCGTATGATATGCAGCCTGAAACATTCAATATTTCATTAAAACCTGGGGAGATTCACACAATAAAGTATGAGTTTGTGAAAGGGGGCATAAAGGACTTTTTCAAATTTATAAATAGATGAGGGAGGCTATTTAAGGGGTTTCAAAAAACCGTTTTCTAAACAGTGTATAGAACTTGTAACCCTTTTTAAAATTCACTATGTAAGCCCATTGTAACCATAGGGTTAATTCCAGATACGAAATCTCCAGATACACCTACATCCACCTGGATGTTATCCTTAACAACCCATATCATTCCCAGTAAAAAACCTGTAGGTTCCCCTACCTTCATGGTTATTTCTCCACCAGCAGTGATATTCCCAGCTTCCTTAACAAGCATTAACCCCCCTGTTAAAGCCTCATCCTTCCCGGGTTTACAATCAATCCCACCATTGATATTTATGTTAAAAGCAGAAAAAGATGGGGAAAATATTAGATTAAGTGAGAAGTCTTTACTCCCCGGGGAATTGGCCAATGAAACTGCAGTATTTTCAAACAGGGAGTATTTGAATGAAACTGTTAAAGGAGAAAAACCGCTCCTGTCAGCAGGATAGAAGTCATATGCAAGGTCAAATCCCATATCCATTTTACCTGTGATACCATGTTTAAAACCAAGAATAAGAGAACCAGCATCAGTCCACCCTTCAACCCCACACTCAACCTCGTAATCTCCCATACCAACAACCCCTGCATCATCAACAGAAAAAGGCCTTGAACCTGCAAACAAAATAAACCCAGCAAAAAGGATGAAATACCTCATATAACCTCCTTGTGGCACGTTTTTTTATTTGCGTGCTACATATTAAACAAACTGGTATTTTATGTCAATAGTATTTATATTAAAAATTTTTGCAGATAATTTTGTTGATTTATTTATTTTTTTTGTTAATCTTTATTTATGGAACAACTGATTGAAGGTGTTTTGAGAAGATATAGGGGACCAGGAGATATTGGTGAAAATGAATTAGAAGAGGTTTCCAATTCTATAGAAAATTTTCTGGAATACTCCCGGAGAAAGGACAGGCCCCCAATAGAACGGGCTGTTGAGATTGGTAGGCTCCTCAGAAATATAGGTGCACCTGTGGAAGGATACAAACTCATGATGGCCGATGCAGAATACTACAGGGAGATAGGGGATACAAGGCTCTACTGGAACAGACTCTACTTTGCACAGGCATTTATGGCACTGGGCTATCCCACAGAGAGAATGGAGAAGAAACTGAATGAGTATATAAATGTTCTGAGGAGGAACAAAAAATACGTGTATTTTCTCCCCCTGTTTCTCAATGTTAAAGGAAACATCCTCCATATATACAGGGAAAAATATGAAGAGGCGGAAGAGGTATATAAAGAGGCACTTGAGACCATACAGACCTTTGATGAATCATTTTATTCTGAATTCACAATGAGGGATTACCACTGGTCTCTCAGGCTTATTGTAAACAACTATGTGGATATGCTTCTCAAGATTGAGAGGAATCAGGAACAGGAAAAGAAACTTGACTTTCTCAGGGGCTTGCTTGAAGAGGAAGAGAAGGAACTTCCCTATATTAATCTCCTCTCCCTTATCAACAAAGCAGAGATTGAAATTTCAAGAAAAAATCTTGAGGTTGCTGAAAGGTATCTCAAAGAGGCAGTGATAAAAATGGACAGAGAACTTGAAAGGTTCTTCCTCCCTGCTGTAAACAGACTGTATGGACAGATATGGTCTATAAAAGGAGATATTGATAAGGCAGTGGAATATACAATTGATTCATTTGGAAACTCTGCCTATTACGGAAACAGCCTCACTGAAACAGAATCACTTGAGGCAATCCTGAATATCTTCAGAAGGTTATCTGATGAAGTTCAAGGTGAAGACCGATTTGAGTTTTTCAAAAAGAGGGGTTTGATAGATGCATTCCTGAACATACTCAGTTACAAAGACTGGGTTCTGGGTGCAGAACACTCTGCAGATGTTGCCCAGTTCTCAAGATTGATTTCCGAACACCTGAACTTTTCAAAAGAAACAAAAAAATCAATAGGCTTTGCAGCAATGCTCCACGATGTGGGAAAGATTATGATTCCATGGTACACACTGAACAAGCCAGCACCCCCTGATGAAATAGACTGGGACTTAATCCAGGCACATGTTTATGAAGGATACAGGATTGTGAAAAAACTTGGTTTTGACAGAGAGGCAGAATGGGTGCTTGAGCACCATGAGAGGTGCGATGGGTCAGGGTATCCTTTCGGCAAAAAAAATCCATCCCTTGAATCACAGGTTATAGCAATCAGCGATACCTTTGATGCTGCAATCTCTCATGGAAGAAGATACAGACTTCCCAAAACAGCAGAAGAGGTGCTTGAGGAAATAGAAGCAGACAACGGGAAATTTTATCCAGAGGTGATTGAGGCACTCAGGAAGGCATTACCCTCAATGTGAGTGCGTGATTTTTATCACCTTTCCTTTACTATCAATGGTTGCCCTTATAACCTTCTCTATCTCCTGCCCGTCCTCTGTTTTAAAATACTTTCTGAACACTGCAACCCATACCTTTGATGGCTTCCTGGGTTTCATCCTTGCCTTTTCATAGGTGGAATCAGATACAACCATCTCCCTCTCTTCAATATGGGGAGGAACATCTGCAAATTCTGGAAAATCCTTTATTATCTCATCCCTTGCAATCCTCTCAATGTCTTTCCTGTCCATTTCCTACCTCCTGTATCTTGTGAAGGGGTCACCAAGGAAGACAAATTGTAAAAGTGTCTTCTGGTCATCCTCATCAAGGAAACCCTGCGTTTTTATCATTGTCCTGAAAAATTTATGCCTTGCATTATTGAAGGCCTTACCAGCAGGTCTCCCTTTGAGCATCTCCTCAAAGAAGAGTTTCACTATCAGGTCTGCCTCTGTGGATGGGGGCTTGAAGGGGCCATAGGCAATGGTGGTAGAACCAATAAAAACAGAGATCCCCCTTTCAAGGAATGTTAAACTCATTGATTCCTCTATCTTCTTTCCAATAATATATGCACCATAACATGCCTCTGTTGCCACCACACCATACTCAATCTCTTCAAGGTTCTTTGGCGTTATTGCAACTGGATACCTATTCCCTTCCTGCCCATACCAGAATGGTGTATCCTGAGAACCATGAAGGTTGAAGTAGAAAAAAGTATGTCTGGAAGGAAGTTCAATATCCCTGTATGTTACAGGTGGGGAGAGTAAAAGTCTTCTTCCGTTAAGAACACGGAAGACCTCCCTTGAGGCAAGTTTCCATACCTTTGCAGACATACCAAAAGACCTTTTTTTATTCACATCTTCTCCAAGCCTCTGTATAAGGAGGTGGAGAAATTCAATATCACCTCCATCTGGCAGTCTTGCAACAATTCTCTCTGGAAGGAGGAGGTCATCATCACTTGATGAATAGATATTGTCAGTATAAACATACTCATCCCCATCGTATGCAGGGTTCTTCACCCTGCCAAATGGAATGAGTTCATCACCACCAAGAAGGATGAATACATCATTGGGTTTTTCAAATTTCTTCAGTTTTTCAGGAATCTTTTCTGCCTCTGATTGAAGGATACTGAATCCCTTCCTTGTCATGTAGTCCAGGAGCAATTCAGTGTCCTTTACCCCCTTCTCCCCGAATCTCTTCTTCAATCTTTTTCTGTCCCAGACAAGACACTTCACTCTTCCTCCTTTCTCTTAATGTAAACATACAGGGCAAAGATATCCGAAGGGCTAACACCAGATATCCTTGAGGCCCCTCCAAGGGTTTCAGGCCTCTCCCTGGATAACTTTTCCCTTGCCTCCATTGTGATTGTCCTGATTTTTGAATAGTCAATATCCTCCGGGATTTTAACCCTCTCCATCTCTTTCAGTTTCTTTGCATGGGCGATTGCCCTCTGGATATAACCATCATATTTTGCCTCTATCTCAACCCTGAAGGCAACATCACGGGGAACCTCTTCATCAAGGAATTTATGAATGTCCTCAAAGTGAAACTCAGGCATCTTCAGAATATGGAAAAGGCTTGCAGGTTTACTTATGTTTATCTTTCCTGGAGATACCACAATCCTCTTCATCTTTTTCAATAACTCATCCACCCTTTTTCTTCTCTCCTCCACCTTCTCAAGGAGCGTTTTATCCACAAGCCCATATTTCACACCGTATCTGGCAAGCCTTTCGTCTGCATTATCCTGTCTCAGAATAAGTCTGTATTCTGCCCTTGATGTGAACATCCTGTAAGGCTCTTTTGTTCCCCTGGTAACAAGGTCATCTATGAGAACCCCTATGTAGGCCTCATCCCTCCTCAATACAAATGGCTCTTCACCCCTTATCTTCAAGACTGCATTTATCCCTGCCATTATACCCTGTGCAGCAGCCTCTTCATATCCAGAGGTTCCATTTATCTGACCTGCAAGGAAAAGCCCCTGTATCTTCTTTGTCTCAAGGGAATGCCTGAGTTGTGTTGGGAAAACAAAGTCATACTCTATGGCATATCCTGGCCTTAAAAACTCCACCTGTTCAAGCCCTGGAATGGTTCTCATGAATTTCAGTTGAATCTCCTCAGGCAGAGAGGAAGAAACACCATTCAGATAATACTCATTGGTATCCCTTCCATCGGGTTCCACAAATACATGATGTTTCCCCCTCTCAGGAAACCTCATAACCTTATCCTCAAGTGAAGGGCAGTATCTTGGACCAATCCCCTTGATTACACCTGCATAGAGAGGGGCAAGTGCAATATTTTTCCTGATGATTTCATGGGTCTCTGGTGTTGTGTGGGTTAAATAACAGGGTATCTGAGGAGGATTGAACTCCACTGTCCTGTGGGAAAAATGCTCAGGGTTCTCATCCCCTGGCTGAATCTCCATCTTTGAAAAATCAATGGTTCTTCCATCTGCCCTGGCACTCGTTCCTGTTTTCAGCCTTCCAAGTTCAAACCCCAGTTTTTTCAGGGAATCTGAAAGACCTGTTGAGGGCGGTTCACCAAGCCTTCCAGCAGAAAATCTCACCATCCCTATGTGAACCAGCCCCTGCATGAATGTTCCAGTTGTCAGAATTACTGTTTTTGAATAATACTCTGTCCCTGTTTTTGTCTTCACACCAATCACCCTGTCCCCTTCAGTGAGGATTTCAACCACCTCTCCCTGTTTAACATCAACACTCTCCATGATTTTTTTCTTCATATAGGACCTGTAATCAGCCCTATCCACCTGCGCCCTGAGTGACCATACACTTGGTCCCTTTTTCCTGTTCAACATCTTGAACTGAATACCTGTTTTATCGGTTGCGTATCCAATCTCACCACCGAGTGCATCTATCTCAAATACAAGGTGGCTCTTTGCAATACCTCCAACAGCAGGGTTGCACGGCATGTGCCCTATCATATCAAGGTGAATTGTGAGGACCAGAACACTGGCACCCATCCTTTTTGCTGCCAGTGCAGCCTCAATGCCTGCATGTCCAGCACCAACAACAATCACATCATACTGTTTCAAGAATCACAACCTCCACCTCTCCTTCAAGGAGTTTTTTGAATCGCTCAGCATCATTTATTGAACCAACAATCACACCATAGTGCATTGGAATGGCAATATCCGGTTTTATCATCCTTGCAGCCTCCACTGCCTCCTCTGCTGTCATAACGTATGTTCCAGACACAGGGAGAAGTGCAATATTACAATCAATATCCTTCATCTCAGGTATAAAATCTGTATCCCCTGCATGGTAAATCCTCACACCATCCACCTCAACAACATAACCAACCCATCCACTTGACCTCGTGTGGAAGGTCTTCCCCTGATTATAGGCAGGAACTGCCTTTATCTTAATCCCCTCTATGTCTATCTCCTCTCCTGGCCTGATGGGTTTTGCATTCCTCACCTTTCCCAGTCCATCAGGTGTTGTAATCACCACAGTCTCATTACCCGAAATCTTTTCAATGTCTTCTGGTGAGAGATGGTCAAAGTGTGGGTGTGTTGCAAGGATTATGTCAGCCACAGGAAGTTCCCCTTTTATCTGGTAGGGGTCTATGTAGATTTTTTTCTGGAGGTCAAGGAGAAAACCAGAATGCCCCAGGTATTTTATGGATTCCAGAATGCCCTTTATTTTTCCTTCCATAACTCACCTCCTTTTTTGTGTGCCTGCTCACAATTTCTGCCTTTTTGTGCAGGCAATCAGTATGCAATCCTGACAATATACCATGTGTAACTGTTTCATTTTATTCTTCACTCAATCAATAATAAGAAAAAATGAATAATTTACAACAAGTTTTTATCCCGATATAAATCACCAGAACCTGAATGTGTGACAATTTAAGTCTCACTCAAGTGATACCTGGCTATGAAAATGTCACACTATTGTAAACCTGTTCGGAATAACCTGTTGAATATAAAGAGATTAAGTTTTTGTGTTTTTCTGGAATAAAAATTGAACTATGGAATTAAAAAAGGAGGCAAAATGCTGGGATTTCTCTTTTCCTTATTTATGGTGTATTCACCTGAAAATGCTTCAACTGTCCATTGGTCAAATCCCGGGAAAACATCAAACTACAACACAACACTCATTGGTGGATGGTTCAGTGGACCTGATTATGCAGTTTTTGTTTCTGACCTATTCACATTCATAGGTGATGGAAGGTACTTAAAGATTTTGAATGTGAACAATATCTCAAATCCTGAATGCATAGGAGAATATGTTTTGCCTGTAATACCAGAGAGGATATTTGTGAGGGATACATTCGCATATGTTGCAGATGGTAATGCAGGTTTAAGGATAATCAACATAGCAGACCCAGCAGCCCCTTATGAAGCAGGGTATTTTGACACAGATGGGTATGCAAAGAGCATTTATGTGGTTGATTCTTTTGCCTATGTTGCTGATAAGGATTCAGGCATGAGGATCATAAATATAAAAGACCCATCAAAACCTGTTGAGATCGGGTATTACATCACAGATGGAAGGGTGTGGGATGTTTTCCCTATTGATACCCTTGCCTATGTTGCATACAATTATGAAGGGATGCTGGTAATAAATGTTAAAGACCCTGAAAATCCAGTAAAAATCGGAATTTTTAATACGGGTGGTGCTGTAAATGATATGTTCGTTGTTGATACCATTGCATACGTTACTAAATATCAAAGAGGAATGGTTATACTGAATGTATCAAACCCTGCAGCGCCTGATAGCATAGGCTTTTATTCA